>Ga0208958_1002765_pt1 | contig 14514 bp, 12 predicted proteins | sample RifOxyB1_FD_184032 | JGI IMG/M metagenome (GOLD analysis project Ga0208958, IMG submission 184032) | Soil microbial communities from Rifle, Colorado - Rifle Oxygen_injection B1 (SPAdes) | ecosystem: Environmental > Terrestrial > Deep subsurface > Rock core/Sediment | place: Rifle, Colorado... | reverse complement strand
GGCGCGGCTGCAGCGCCGCCAGCGCCGCCAGCGCCGGTTCCCACAGTCCGTCGGCGAACGGCGGGTCCAGGAAGACCAGATCGAAGGTCGCCTGCTGTCCTGCCAGCCACGCCAGCGCGTCCTGCGCCACCACGGTCGCCTGGGCGCCCAGGCGCACGCACGCGTCGCGCAGCGCGGCCGCCAGGCCGGGGTCGCGCTCCACCAGGGTGGCGTGTGCGGCTCCCCGGGACAGGGCCTCCAGCCCGAGCGCGCCGGTCCCGGCGAACAGGTCCAGCACCCGCGCGCCCGGCAGCACCGGCATCAGCCAGTTGAACAGGGTCTCGCGCACGCGGTCGCTGCTGGGGCGCAGGCCGGGACGATCGGGCACCGCCAGCTTCGTGCCCCGCCAGCGGCCACCGATGATCCGCACCTGGCCGCTTCCGCGCGGCGCGGAGGCGGGGGCTGGAGGGGAGCGGCGGGGTCTGCGGGACATCTGCACGACGGTGATGGGAGTTCCCCATGATACGTCCCCCGCGCAGGGCGCACGGTTGAGAAAGCCGGACCCGGCCCATACACCGGACCCCATCGGCCGCAGCCTGCGGCCTGCCAACCGATCCACGGAGTACCACCACGATGACCACCGAAACCCGCAAGGAAACACTGGGCTTCCAGGCCGAAGTGAAGCAGCTGCTGCAGCTGATGATCCACTCGCTGTACTCGAACAAGGAGATCTTCCTGCGCGAGCTGGTCTCCAACGCCGCCGACGCCGCCGACAAGCTGCGGTTCGAGGCGTTGAAGGACCCGAAGCTGCTGGAGGAAGACCCCAGCCTGCGCATCCGCATCGGCTTCGACGCCGACGCACGCACGATCACCATCGACGACAACGGCATCGGCATGAGCCGGGACGAAGCCGTCGCGCACCTGGGCACCATCGCCAAGTCCGGCACGGGCGAGTTCCTGCGCGCCCTCAGCGGCGACCAGAAGAAGGACGCCAACCTGATCGGCCAGTTCGGCGTGGGCTTCTACAGCGCCTTCATCGTGGCCGACCGCGTGGACGTGTTCAGCCGCCGCGCCGGCCTGCCCGCCAGTGAGGGCGTGCACTGGTCCAGCGCGGGCGAAGGCGATTTCGAGGTGGCCACGGTCGACAAGGCGGAGCGCGGCACCCGCATCGTGCTGCACTTGAAGGAGGGCGAGGAAGGCTTCGCCGACGGCTGGAAACTGCGCGGCATCATCAAGAAGTACTCCGACCACGTTGGCCTGCCCATCGAGATGTCGAAGGAGCACCACGGCGAGGACAAGCCCGCCGCGCCCGAATGGGAGGCCGTCAACAAGGCCAGCGCGCTGTGGACGCGACCCAAGGCGGAGATCAAGGACGAGGAGTACACCGAGTTCTACAAGCACATCGCCCACGACTTCACCGACCCGGTGGCATGGAGCCACAACAAGGTCGAAGGCAAGCTGGAGTACACCTCGCTGCTGTACGTGCCCGGCCGCGCGCCGTTCGACCTGTACCACCGCGACGGCGCCAAGGGCCTGAAGCTTTACGTGCAGCGCGTCTTCATCATGGACCAGGCCGAGCAGTTCCTGCCGCTGTACCTGCGTTTCCTGCGCGGCGTGGTGGACTCGTCGGACCTCTCGCTCAACGTCTCGCGCGAGATCCTGCAGTCCGGCCCGGTGGTCGACTCGATGCGATCGGCGCTGACCAGGCGCGCGCTCGACATGCTGGAGAAGCTGAGCAAGGACAAGCCGGAGGACTACAAGGCGTTCTGGACGAATTTCGGCCAGGTGCTGAAGGAAGGCCCGGCCGAGGACTACGGCAACCGCGAGAAGATCGCCGGCCTGCTGCGCTTCGCCTCCACCCACGACGCCTCCGGCGAACCCAGCGTGGCGCTGGCCGATTACGTGGCGCGCATGAAGGAAGGCCAGGACCGGATCTACTACCTCACCGGCGATGCGTACGTGCAGGTGAAGGACAGCCCGCACCTGGAGATCTTCCGCAAGAAGGGCATCGAGGTGCTGCTGCTCACCGACCGCATCGACGAGTGGATGATGGGCTACCTGAGCGAGTTCGACGGCAAGTCCTTCGCCGACGTCGCCCGCGGCGACCTGGACCTGGGCGCGCTGGACAGCGAAGAGGAGAAGAAGGCCCATGAGGAAACCGCCAAGGCCAAGGAAGCGCTGGTGGAACGCCTGAAGACGGTGTTGGGCCTGGACGTGGCAGACGTGCGGGTTTCGCACCGCCTGACCGATTCGCCCGCCATCCTGGCCATGGGCCAGGGCGACCTGGGCGTGCAGATGCGCCAGTTGCTGGAGGCCAGCGGCCAGCAGGTGCCGGAGAGCAAGCCGGTGTTCGAGTTCAATCCCGACCACCCGCTGATCGCCAGGCTGGACGCCGAGGGCGACGCGAACCGCTTCAACAGCCTCACCCGCGTATTGTTCGATCAGGCGGCCCTGGCCGCCGGCGAAAGCCTCAAGGATCCGGCCGCCTACGTGAAGCGGCTCAATGCGCTGCTGCTGGAGCTGTCGGCGTAATCAAAAGTCCCGCACCCTCGCGGCTGCTCCCCTCTCCCCGCGTGCGGGGAGAGGGTGCCCGAAGCCTGCCCCGTACCTGATACGGGGCAGGCTCTCCGGACACCTTCTTCCCGCTGGCGCAGGAAGAAGGATTCTGGAGCGGGGACTCAGGCCTTGATATCCAGCAGGCTACCCAGCGTCTGGTCCGCGACCCTCAGTACGAACAGGTTGCCGCCGGCCATGGCTTTGTACGTCAGCATCGCCGCCACATCCCCCACCGGGGCGGCCGGATCAGCGGCCGCCTCGACCACCGTCGCGGACACGCCACCGGATGCCTCGGCCGACAGCGCCACCGCTTGCCGCGTCGCATCCGGCGTGGCCAGGTTGGCGATGTTGTGGGCCGCGGCCTGCATGCCCAGCGCGGCGGCGCGCAGGCCCGAGGTGGCGATGCCGGCGATGGGGGGCATGCGATGACTCCAGAGGGTTTGCAGCCTCGATATCGGCCACGGCCGGCCCCACTTTAGCCCGGCGTCCACGGCCCACCGACGGGCCGGTGGTAGCATGTCGCCCTCTTCGAGATACCCCCTGAAATGATCGGTTTTTTCCGCCGCAAGAAGCCCCAGGACGGCCAGGATGCCGCCAAGACCCGCCCCAGTACCGATGAACTCGCCGCCGCCTTCCCGCGCGCGCCGGGCGAGGCGCTGCCGGCGGACGCAAACCCTGCTTCCATTCGACCGGCGGACACACCGGCACCGCTGGCGGATGCGGCCGGCCTCGACGCGGTTCCGGCGCCCGCGCCCGTCGCCCCTGCCCTGCCGGTCGAAGACCGGGAGCCCGCCGATGCGGTCCCCGCGGCCGCGGCGGGCAAATCCGGCTGGCGCGACCGTCTGCGCCGCACCAGCGCCGCGCTGGGACTGGCCGGCCTGTTCACGCGCAATCCGCGCCTGGACGACGACCTGCTGGACGAGATCGAGACCGCGCTGCTGACCGCCGATGTGGGCGTGCCCGCCACCACGGCGATCATCGAGGACCTGCGCAAGCGGATGAAGGAGCGCGAGTTCGCCGATGCGCAGGCGCTGCTGAAGGCCTTGCGCGCCGACCTGATCGCGCTGATCGCACCGGTGGCCAAGCCGCTGGTGATCGATGCCGGCCGCAGACCCTTCGTCGTGCTGACGGTGGGCGTAAACGGCGTGGGCAAGACCACCACCATCGGCAAGCTGGCGCGCCGCTTCAAGCAGGATGGCCACAGCCTGATGCTGGCCGCAGGCGATACCTTCCGCGCCGCCGCCGTGGCCCAGTTGCAGACCTGGGGCGAACGCAACGGCGTGCCCGTGATCGCGCAGGGCCAGGATGCGGATGCCGCGTCGGTCGCCTTCGACGCACTGCAGTCGGCCAGGTCGCGCGGCTTCGACGTGCTGATCGCCGACACCGCCGGGCGCCTGCACACGCAGACCGGCCTGATGAACGAACTGGGCAAGATCCGCCGCGTGCTGGGCAAGATCGACGACACCGCGCCGCACGAGGTGCTGATGGTCATCGACGGCACCACCGGCCAGAACGCGCTCTCCCAGCTGCGTCAGTTCCACGCGGCCGTCGGCGTCACCGGCCTGGTGGTCACCAAGCTGGATGGCACGGCCAAGGGCGGCGTGGTGTTCGCCCTGGCGCGCGAGTTCGGCATTCCCATCCGCTACGCCGGCATCGGCGAGCGCGTGGAGGACCTGCGCGTGTTCGATGCGGAAGCATTCGTCGATGCGCTGTTGCCGGAAGCGCTGGGTGGCGGCTGAGCTCGCCACATCCTCTGTAGGAGCGGCCCATGGCCGCGATGCTTTCCCCTTCCGATCGCGCAAGAGCATCGCGGCCATGGGCCGCTCCTACAGGTGCATTTCCGGATGATCTCCGACCGCCTTACCTTCGCCGCCCGCCTGCTGGCCTGGTTCGACCGCCACGGCCGCCACGACCTGCCCTGGCAGCATCCGCGCACGCCGTATCGCGTATGGCTGTCGGAAATCATGCTGCAGCAGACGCAGGTGGCGACGGTCATTCCGTACTTCCTGCGCTTCATCGAACGCTTCCCTACCCTGCCCGACCTCGCCGCGGCGTCCACCGACGACGTGATGGCGCATTGGGCCGGGCTGGGCTACTACGCCCGCGCGCGCAACCTGCATGCGGCGGCGAAAGCCTGCGTGGCCGGCCACGAGGGCGCACTCCCGCGCGACTTCGACGCGCTGCACGCGCTGCCGGGCATTGGCCGCAGCACCGCCGGCGCGGTACTGGCGCAGGCATGGGACGACCGGTTCGCCATCCTCGACGGCAACGTCAAGCGCGTGCTGGCACGCTTTCATGGCGTTGCAGGATGGCCCGGGTTGCCGGCGGTGGAGAAACAACTGTGGGCGCTGGCGGAGCGGCACCTGCGCGACGTGCCCGACGGTCGTCTGGCCGATTACACCCAGGCGCAGATGGATTTCGGCGCCACGCTGTGCACGCGCGCCAAGCCCGCCTGTGCCGTGTGTCCACTGCGGGACGACTGCGTGGCGCGCCGCGACGGCCTGGTCGAGGCGCTGCCCACGCCCAAACCCTCCAAGCCGCTGCCGGAACGCGAAGCGAGCGCGCTCTGGCTGGAAAACGCGGCCGGCGACATCCTGCTGCAGCGCAGGCCCGGGACGGGCATCTGGGCCTCGCTGTGGACACTGCCGCAGGCGGACACCGACGCCGACCTGCGCACATGGTTCGCGCGCGAGGCGACGGGCGACTACGACGCGGCCGAGGCGCTGCCGGTGGTGGTGCACACCTTCAGCCACTACCGCCTGCACCTGCAGCCGCTGCGGCTGCGCAAGGTCGCCCTGCGCGCGCGGGTGCGCGACAATGACGATCTGCGCTGGGTGGCGCGCGGCGAACTCGCCACGCTGGGCCTGCCGGCGCCCATCCGCAAACTGCTAGGGAATTGACCGATGGCCCGCACCGTCTTCTGCCAGTACGAACAACGCGAAACGGAAGGCCTGGACTTCGTGCCTTACCCCGGCGAGCTGGGCAAGCGCATCTTCGCCAACGTCGGCAAGCCCGCCTGGGCGGCCTGGCTGGCGCACCAGACCATGCTGATCAACGAGAACCGGCTGTCGCCGCGCGACCCCAAGCACCGCGCCTTCCTGGAAGCGGAGCTGGAGAAGTTCCTGTTCGGTGGCGGCGCGGATAAGCCGGCGGGCTACGTGCCCGCGCCGTAGGCGCGTTGCGGCGCTTCAGGATTCCGCTTGGCGCTCCACGGCCGACGCCTCGCGCAGTTCCTTCTCGCTCGCCCGCAGGGCCTTCACGTCCAGGGGTCGGATGGTCTGGATGCGGCAGGGGATCTTGATGCTGGAGGTGCCGGCGCCCAGCGGCAGCACGTCGTCGAAGCGCGCGGACACGCGGTTGCCGAACTGGGTGATGCTGATGGCCATGGCGTACTCCAGGTCCGGGCAGCGGCCGCTCAGTTCCAGCAGATAGGCTTCGCGGGGCTTGGTCCAGACGGCCAGGGCGGCGTCGCCCAGGGGACTCCAGCCGTTGAGGGTGCCGAAGTAGCGGAAATCCTTGACGGGTTCGCCGGCGTGGTCGCGGTAGAGGGCCAGCTTCTCGGTGGTGCTCAGTCTGGGGCCGGTGGCACAGCCCGCCAGCAGGGTGGCGGTCAGCAGGGCCAAGGGGATCAGGCGTTTCATGGGGCGGACTCCTGTCGTTGCGGTGGGGCTTTCGACAACGCGGATGATGCGCTGGTGGTGGACAGGCGGCACGCCGCAGCCGGCGCCACGTTCAGCCCGGGTGCGGCTTGCCATCCCCGGCGCCGATCCGTATCATCTGCGGCCTTCGCACCGGCTCAGCCGTAACGCGACAAACCTTGGCCGGGTAGCTCAGTTGGTAGAGCAAGGGATTGAAAATCCCTGTGTCGGGGGTTCGATTCCCTCCCCGGCCACCACTTCGGTGGCGAATAGAATATTGAGATTGAAGGGTCAACGCCGCGCGTTGGCCCTTTTTTGTGCTCGCATCGTTTAGTCGCGTGCCGACGGGACAAAAAGCGGCATGAAAACTTATCGCTAGCGCAGGGACTAGGATGACGACGGGTTTCGCCCCGCGCAGCAAAAAAAGAGCCCCGGCAGGGCCGGGGCTTCTTTCATTCCAATTTGGAACGTTCGTTATCCAACCGCCATCTTGGCAATGTAGCTAGAGCGGCTTTCTCCAGCATCCCTTGCCTTGGCATCCAAGCGCGCAAGTACGCGCTTCGGGAGCGTGATGTTGACCCTCTCGATCGTGTCATCGAGAAGCGCCAGATCCACGTCCACAAAACCGATCATCCACCCAGAGAAGTCGCCCTTCTCTAGAGCAGCGGACACCGAAGATGGACGGGGAATCGTCCTGTTTGCATCAAGAGTAGCGTCGATCCACGCTGCGGCAGCTTCCTCTGCGCCGGCCATCGCCTCATCAAGAGTGTCGCCGGCAGAGAAGCAGCCAGGAAGATCAGGAACCACAACGCTCCATGCGGTCTCGTCGTTTCCTGCTTCGATCATGACTGGATACTTCATTTGCCTTCTCCTGCTTTAGCCCTGCGATCTTCCGCGCGCTGTTGACAAGCCCCCTGCCTAGGTCCTTCTTTGGATGCGGGACTGTGATGATCTCGGGAATCGTCGGATGCTTGTATACGTGATGCGAACCCTTCACGCGGTCCAGGACCCATCCGTTTTCTTCAAGCTCCTTGATGAGGTCCGCGCTCTTCATGATGTGTATCATACACACTACTGACGTTGCATCCAGCCCCCCGCCGCTACGGGACATGTCGCTGCCCAACCACCATTCAGCAGAGGCAGACATCTCACGCCAGCCTGCGACACCCTATGACTGAACTAACCCAATCGGGCGTCGCGGCCCATGCGATGGACGACCAAGATGATGGGCTGGTGGACGCCGACTCGATCAAGTCCGACCTTCGCCTGCAGGCCTGGGTTCCCCGTGGCCCTGACGGTGGGCAAGCGGAGGATGTGGAAGTCCGAGTTGGACGAGCACAAGGCCGTCAGAGGGCCTAGCGCATGAGGTTGGCGGGCACCCCCACGGGCCAGAACATCCCCTGCCCCTCTGGGGTGAAGTAGCGAACTCCGGCGAGCCAGCGTCGCCGCCAAGGCTGGAAGTCCTCCGGGATCTGCTCGACCCGTCGAAGCACGAAGGCTGGACAGCGACCAACCCTGCCGCCCGACCTGACCGGCGCCTTGCAGTATCTCGTCCCACCCAGATCAGATCGACGAGGTCTCCGAGATCCCAGTCCACCCTGGACAGCAGGATCAGATAGGCGGCCGCTTGGGAGTAGCTGGCCCGGACACTCTCCATCAGTTCCGACGCTTGGTCTTCGATCGACCCCTGGACCGAAGGATCGTCTGACTCTGGCCCGGATAGAACACTGGATAGGGCGCCGCCCACCATCTCCTCGGCCGGCTCGTCCCAACCACGGTCCAGCTTCACTGTGAACCGGACGGTCTTGTCCGCGTACTTCACGAAGCGGACGTACTGGCGAGCGATGAGATTTTACTGGTGCTCCACGTTGGAGAAGTCGAAGGGCTCTTCCATACCATCGCCGATCTCAATGGCAATGACCCAAGCCTCTTGGATCAGATCATCAACCCCAAGCTCTCCTTGTGTCGCGTATGCGATGCGCAAGTCGCATTTCCGAGCGGCGACAAAACCATCGAAGCGATGTTGCCAGCACCGTCCACTTGGAGTCGCAGCAGTATGCCTTCCATACGTTACAAAATGCTGTAATGGCGATGCGCTCAAAGTTGTGCGCTACACGTATTCCTTGCGAACAGGAAATCATCCCGTTCGGGATAGACATCCGTAACGCACCGTTACGTAGTCGTCTCAACGCGCGCAGCGGATGACGTACACCATCCAGCCCTTACGCTGGAGGCCATGTCGATGTCGGACGGTTACCCAAGCGTCACTGTCCATCCCCACGCATTTCATCACGGCAGGGACATGCCCGGGAAACGACATACGGACGATTCGGTAGCCACGGCACGTCTCTTGACCCAACCGTGACTTCCGACCCACGACACCGCGGGCCTCACCGGCAAGACTCCGGCCCCATGTACCCGGATATTCCCCCGACATCCGCGTCCTACCGCTACGGCCTGGCCACCTTCATCAAGGTGCAGGAAGGCGCACGGGACGCATTCATCGACGTATTGGGCGAAGTGGCCACGGTCGCCTGCCAGACGCCCGGCTGCCTGGAGTACATCATCAGCCTGGTACCCGGCGAACCGCATGGCGTCTTCGTCACCGAGTTCTGGCGCAGCCTCGACGACCAGCGCGGCGCGCTGCACCGGCCCGAGATCGTTGCCCTGATCGAGCGCTGCTCTCCCCTGATCGACCAAGTCGAGCAGAGGGCCCTGGAGCCCGTGGCCTGACGCCACCGGCGCCGCCGACTCACGGCTTCGGCGCACCTGGCGCGGGGATATCCGCTTTCGGCGCGCGACCCGAACCGATCATCGCCACCGCACGCAGTTCCACCACCGCGCCCGGCGATAGCAGGGCGGAGGTGCCCACGGCGCTCCATGCCGGATAGTGCGTGGGGAAGAACTCGTGGTGGATCGGCGCGAAGCGCGCGAACTCTTCCTGGAATGCCGCCGCATCCGTCGGCCCCGTGTGGAACGTGGTCAGCTCCACCACGTCCGCATACGTCGCACCCGCCTGCGCCAGGTCCTTGCCCAGCGCCACGAACATGCGCCGCACCTTCTCTTCGTAGGTGCCGGGCCCGGCGGCGGGAATGCCCGACACGATGACCATCTGGCCCACCTTCACCACCGGCGTGTAGTGCCAGTCGTGGTAGGCCGCTTCATGCCCGGGACGGGCGAAATGCTCGCGCGTGGGTGCGTCCTGCGCGAAAGCGGGCAGGACGGCGAGCGACAGCACCAGGCAGGTCGAGCGCAGCGGCATGGCAGTACTCCGGAAGGGACGCGCGAGTCTTGCCCTGGCACTGGCCCTCGCCATGTCCCATCCGTCACGCCTCCCCCACGTCGTTCACCTGCAGCTGAATACCGGCCCGGACGGGGCCGTCATCGCAGATCGCTTGACGCCACCTGCACGCGCGCTGCCGCAAGGTCTGGACAGCCGCTTTCCGGAGCCCGCCATGGACATCGTGATGAAGAACGCCCCGCATGCACTCCCCGAACGCTTCGTCTGGCACCGCACCCCCGAGGGCTGCGAACTGCGTCTGGACGATGTCCCCATCGCCCAGGTCAGGGCCCTCAACGCGGGGCTGGTGCTGCGCGTACTGGTGGAGGCCGGCGACATCGCGCCGTTCGAGATGGCCGTGCGTTGCGAGGAGCGGGCGATCGGCTGGGCCACGCAGTGGGCCCGCCAGCGCGCCGGGATGCTCTGCCGGCACATGGACCGGCAACGCACCGTCGCTTCGGCAGCCCCGGCGCGCGAGGCAGACACCCCCTCACTTGCCCTGGCCGTCTGACCGGTCGCCCGCCGGTGGCGGCGCCGCACCGTCGTCGCGCAGGCCGTGCAGGAACGCCACGCTGCGCTCCATCGCCTGCCGCCCGGCCTGGCTGTCCAGGTTGAACTGGTATTCGTGCGGCAGCGGCGGCGCGTAGGCCTCGGGAAAGAACAACGTGTCCACGCGCACGCCCTGCTCCCGCAGCGCCGCGGCCAGCGCATGCGAGTGCGGCTCCAGCGGGTCCGCGTTGCCGGCGCTGATGAAGGCGGGCGGGAAGGCAGGCGTGACATGGCGCGCCACGGAAAAGGCGTCCAGCCGCGGGTCGTCGAGAAAATCCTTTCGTCCCATGTAGGACCACAGGACGGTCCGCATGAAACCGGCGAAGGGGCTGTCCCACTGCACCAGGCCGGCATCGTAAGGCCCGCAGAACAGCAACGCGCCCCCCAGCTGTCGCGGCGCCAGCGCGGGCGTGATACCGATGCGGCGCGCATGGTCCGGCGAGGTGATGGCATTGGCCAGCTCGGCCGCGATCTGCGCGCCGGCCGAGTCGCCCGCCAGCACGATGCGGTCGGCATCGATGTTCAAAGCACCGGCGTGCGCCTGCAGGTAGGACAGGGCGGCGTTGACCTGGCGCGTGGGCGTGGGCCATGTGGCCCCGGGGGCGATGCTGTAGTCCACGTTGGCCACCACGAAGCCGCGCGCGGCCAGGATCTTCAGATAGTGGGCCACATCCTGCCGTCGGCCGGACACGAAGCCGCCGCCATGCACCCACACCACGGTGGTCAGTCGTTCGGGGCCGCCCTGTACGTTCGGCGGGAAGTAAACGTCCAGCACGGCACCGGGGTCGGCGGCGTCGTAGCGCAGGCCCGCGCGTTCGGTCACATCGGCCGGCAGGTGCTTGCGCAGCGCCTCGCTGGCTTCCGCCGCACCCCGGTCGAACACCCAGCGGATCAGCAGCACCGAGGGCCAGGGACTCAGCTGGAACGCCGCCCATGCGCCAATACCCAGCACGCCCAGCACCAGCGCCAGGCGCAGTGCCCGGCGGCGCACCTTCCCCCCGCGTCTTTCAACCGCCGCCATGTCCGCCCCCGCCGGCCGCTCGCTGGCGCCGATGGTGCGCCATTGCGCGCCGGATGCAAGGGGGAAACACAAAAAAGCCACCGGGCTGGAGCATCGCCCGGTGGCCTGGAGATGCACGCCGGCCTGGCGCCGGCGTGCGCCGCGCTCAGTGGCCGCTGCCGGCCGCCAGCTTGTCCAGGTCGATGCCCTGGTTGCGCAGCGTGCGCGTGGCCGCGATGGCGTAGAACGCCAGGTAGGCGAAGCACGCCACGCCGACGATGAAGCTGTAGTGGATGCCGACCTTGTCGGCCAACGCGCCCTGGGCCCAGCTGACGATGCCACCGCCCATGATCATCATGATCAGCAAGCTGCTGCCCTGATTGGTCTTGTTGCCCAGGCCAGTGATGGCCAAGGCGAAGATGCACGGCCACATGGTGCTGCAGAACAGACCAACACTGATGAAGGCGATGACGCTGGTCATGCCGGTGGTAAACATGCCGATCAACTGCGCAACGATGCCACAGATGGCGAAGTACAGCAGCATGCGTGCCGGATTGCCCTTGCTCGCCAGTGTAGCCAGGATCATCAGCACGATGACGGCGGCATAGCCAAAGAACTGCGACGGGTCGTGACCCGTGATCGCGTTCACCGCGAGGAACACACCGAACGCGACGTACGGCAGGATTAGGGCCAGCATCTTCTTGGCACTTGTGCCGACATCAAAGGCGCCCGCCGCACCGCTCCAGCGACCGATCATCAGACTGGCCCAATACAGAGAGACGAATGGCGCGATCATCGCCGTCTCAATGCCCAGACCGCCCTTCTCGACCGGCAGCTCCAAGTATGCAGGGAGATTATCGATGGTCGAGACTTCGACACCCACGTACAGGAAGATGGCGATCATGCCCAGCACCAGCTGGGGGTACGACAGCGCGGATTTCTTGTGAATCAACTTGCTACTGTCCTGTGCTTCATTCTCGGACAGCCTCTCCAGGTCGATGTGGTTGGGTACCGAGGAGAACTTCAGGAAAATCGCCACCAGGATGAAGGCAGCGCCCAGCACCAGGTAAGGCGTCTTGACGCTTTCGATGCTGGCTTCAGTGTTTCCCGCGGTGACACTGCCGAAGATCGCCACGCTCACCAGCAGCGGGCCGATGGTGGTGCCGAAGTTGTTGATGCCGCCGGCCAGCGTCAGCCGCTGTGCACCAGTCTTCGGGTCACCCATCACGATGGCCAGTGGATTGGCCGCGATCTGCTGCAGCGAGAAGCCCAGGCCGACGATGAACAGGCCGGACAGCATCAGGTTGAACGAGCCGGTGTTGGCCGCCGGATAGAACAGCAAAGCGCCTAGCGCAGAAATCACCAGGCCCACGCAGATGCCGTTCTTGTAACCGATCTTGTTGAGCACATCCTGGCCCATCGTCTTGGAAACAGCGACGTAGATCAGCGATCCCACGGTGTAGGCCACATAGAACGCGAGCGCCACGTACATGCTCTGCGCCTGCGTCAGGTCAAACGCCTTCTTGAACACCGGGATCAGGATGCCGTTGCTGGCGGCAACGAAACCCCAGAAGAAGAACACGGTGATCAGCACGCTGAACTGCGACCATCGGGTGGTTTGGGTGGTCATGTATTGGTATGCCTGCTGGTAAGGTATCCGGACGGAACGGCCAGCCTACGTAGCCGCCGCGCGATTGCAACTTGCACTGCGGCAGCGCCCCGCGACGACATCGCGGGGCGCTGCGCCAACGGCCTTACTGCGCGCACTTCACCACATCGGCGCCATCGGCCGCGCCGGCCACCACCTGGATGTTGGTGAAGGCTGCGGCGAAGGGCGCATCGGCGGTGATGCTGAAAGGCGTATCCACCCCGGTCAGGTCGGCGCCGAGCTTGCCGAAACAGGCCAGCGGCACCTTGACGGTCTGCTTCCTGCCGACCGCGTCGCCGGAGAACGTGGCGGTCAGGTCCAGGCTCGAGCCACACCCGCCGCCGCAACCCAGGGTGAACTGCACCGGCTTGGCCGGCGCCTGCTTGACCACCACATCGAACTGCACCACGCCGCGCGCCGTCGCCATCGCGGCCAGGTTGTTCTTCGACGGATTGCGGGCGAAGACGCGCGCCGGCGCCAGCCAGGTCACTTCCTTGGCGTCCTGCTGCGTGTTGACCTGCACGGTGGCCACCTGCAGCGCGGGCTTGGCCTGCGGCCAGCGCTGGGTCGCGTTCATGTCGTTGCCCACGGCCTGGGTCGCGCCGCCGGCTTCCATCTGCAGGGTGAAGGGCGCGATGTCGGACTGCTTGAAGATGCCCAGCGCCGTGGCCTCGCCGCAGCTCGCCGTCGCGTCCTCGGGCAGCCTGCCGAGCGTCTTGGTGTCGCCGTAACGCAGGCCGCTGTCCAACGGGAACTGCGGCGTGCTGTCGGCGTTCGGGCAGGCCCCGGCGGGCCACGGGAACGTCAGCCTGCCGCGGAAGTCGTGCGCCGGCTTGCCGCCCTCGCCCGCCACCAGCACGTCGGTGATGCCCTTGCCTTCCGTGCCCGGCAGCCACGCCGCAACGAAGCTGCTGGACAGGTTGATCAGATCGTTCGCATACAGCGCGCGACCGGACAGGAACACCGTGACCACCGGCTTGCCGGTGGCGGCCGCGGCCTTCAGCACGGCCAGGTCTTCGGGATGGCGACGGCTGTGCGCCATCGTATCGGACGGCACGATGTCGCCGTTGGTCTCGGCATACGGCGTTTCGCCGATGGCCGCGACGATGACGTCGTAGCTGGCCGGGTCCACGCCTTCGGCGCTGTCGCGCAGGATGACGTTGGCCTCGCCCAGTTGCTCGCGCAGCCCGGCGGCGATGCTGTCGGCGTTGGGGAAGTCGGCATTGGTATTGTCGGTACCCTGCCAGGTCAGCGACCAGCCACCGGTCTGGTTGGAGATGCTGTCCGCGCTCTTGCCGACCAGCAGCACCCGCTGGCCCTTCTTCAGCGGCAGGGTGGCGCCGTCGTTCTTCAGCAGCACCAGCGACTCACGCACGGCGCGGCGGGCCAGCTCGCGATGCACCAGCGACTCGGGCTTGCCGGCGAACTGGCTGGCGGACGGCTTGTGATCCCACAGGCGCGCACGCAGCTTCACGCGCAGGATGCGGGTGACGGCGTCGTCGATGCGGGCCTGCGGGATCTGGCCGGACTTCACCTGGGCGATGGTGTTGGCGATGAAAGGCTTCCATGCATCCGGCACCATCACCATGTCGATGCCGGCGTTGATCGCCTGCGCGCAACTGTCGTCGGTGCAACCGGGCACCTGGCCGATGCCGTTCCAGTCGGACACCACGAAGCCGTCGAAGCCCATCTTTTCCTTCAGCGCCACGGTCAGCAGGTCGCGGGACCCGTGCATCTTGCCGTAGTCGGTGCCGGCGGCGATGTCGTTCCAGCTGTTGAAGGAGGCCATCACCGTCTGCACGCCGGCCTCGATGGCACCGTAGTACCCCTGCCCGTGCACGTTGATCATCTGCGCCTGCGTCAC
>Ga0208958_1002764_pt1 | contig 14515 bp, 8 predicted proteins | sample RifOxyB1_FD_184032 | JGI IMG/M metagenome (GOLD analysis project Ga0208958, IMG submission 184032) | Soil microbial communities from Rifle, Colorado - Rifle Oxygen_injection B1 (SPAdes) | ecosystem: Environmental > Terrestrial > Deep subsurface > Rock core/Sediment | place: Rifle, Colorado... | reverse complement strand
AGATTTTTCAGCAAAAGCTGTCGTTTGAGAAATCATGCTAGACATCTGTTCAATAGCAGCCATGCTCTCTTGAGTGGCTGCTGCTTGTTGATTTGAAGATGTTGCGATTTGCTGACCACCAGTTGAAATCTTTTCAGAGATCGTCAAAACATCCTGAGATGTATTTTCTAAATTTTTAGTCAATAGCAAGAAGGGGTTTGCGAGCTGACGCCCAAGGATCATTCCTACTAAACCCATTAATGTCATAATGATTGCAATAACAACAAAACTTACGGTTGCCATGGTTTTTGTAGAAGCGTTGATTTCTTTAGACGATTTTTCGATAATTAAAGCTAGTTTACAGTTAAGTATATTAAGTACAGCAGCGGCCTGAAAAACGTCAGTATCAGCGTAATTTTTTGTTTCCATGACTTCAATTAAAGATTCTTCTTTTTGTGAAAATATCTCCGTCTCTATTTTTTTCTTTTGACTTATAGAATCAAGATATTTATCTCTGAAAGTATCAGTCCTTAAAATATAATCGTTCCCTACAATATAAACTTCCCCTGTTGTGCCAAGACCAGATTTTGATTTTGATATCGAATTAATGATTTCCCAATCAAGTTCAGCAATAAGAACGCCCATACGAGAGTCTTTGGCGTAACCGTCTCGATCAAATTTGGACAAGATAGGAATTGCTATATATGCAACAGGTTTATTGAGTTCATTAGAAAAATGTAAATCCTCAAGATAAAGCCCCTTTAGTCCCGATTTGTAAGCTTCAGCAATCTTTGAACTTTTCATTTCTCCAACCAATAAATTCTTGCCCAAATAAATGTCATGCTTTGCTTGCGAAATAACGACTCCACTGTTTAAAGCGACATAGAAATTTTTCATCTTATACTGTTCCAGAATTTCTTGGAACACATCTTTAAACTTTTTTTCAATATTAACGTAATAATCAGAATCTAATTTGACATCTTTGGCTGCCAGTTCAAGACCAATTCCATAAGCAATACTTTCAAATGCGACAAGAGCATCTTGAAGAAATTTTGTTTGAGACATTGATTGGACATTATTTGCAAAAGTAGAAAAGATTGTTTTGATTTCGATACTCTTACTTTCTCTAATCGTTTGTAAGTTTTTAGTATTACTTTCAATGATAGCGTTCTTGGCTATCATTGTAATAATACCCCCAAGCACAATGCAAACAAGCAAGGAACTCATGACCAGTGAAAAGGTTATTTTAAATTTCATATTTTTATTATTAACAACCATCATTTGCTCCATGCTTGTATGATTTATAAATTATTAACTGTTTTTATGTACTCTAATTTAAAAAATTACTTCCATGTTCCTGAACCTACAACCCAACCCTCACCTTGTTTACTTGGTTTACATAATTGGACCCAAGAAGTTTTAGCAGTAGGATCAGATTCGCCCATTTTAGTCCATTTATAATCGACCCAGTCTCCTTTTGGGGTTTTCTTTACGGCTTTCACAAATTCTACAAAAAGTTTTTTGCCATCTGGATCAACAGAGTTTGAAAGATCGGTTTTATCTAATTGAGGTTTAATCGGATGTATAATCATGGTCGGATGCAAATCGTTAATCCAGATATAATTGGGTTCGCCGCAACAGTCGTAGCGGAAACTTTTTACTTTGGTAAGCGCCGCCTCACCTTCATTTTCAATTGTAGTACACATTTCATCTACAACTTTTTTGACTTTTTCTGGATCACACACTGCTTTTTTATTAGCCGGTGTGCAATTTTCAGCGGCTGAAATGGTTAAACTGAAAGACATTAATAGAAAAATCTTTGTTAAAGTTTTCATACTTTCTCCTTATTTTAAAAATTTTAAAGTAATGATATTATTAATAATAATTAAATCCGCAAAATTTACTACTATTTTTAACCGTTAAAAAAATAACAATGCTGTAGCATTTGATAACAGCTGCAACATTCAGTGTATTTTTGTTCAAATATCATTTATTAGAAGGAGAAAATATATGACTAATATAATCACTCAATAGCAAATCAAACATCCGTTTGAGATTTTATGCCTGCTAAGAAATCATATCCATATAGAAAAAGAAAATAATTAAATATCAATCAGACAAAGCACTTACATTAACTTCCTTTAACTTTTCAATATCCAATTCAAGGAGAATATTATCTGCTTTTAATATCTCCATTCTTTGTAACCTTTCTTCAATCGTATCTTCTAATTCCTCGAGTTTCTCTTGCAAATCCATGAGCTCTTCTCGCTTTTTTCTGGCTTCAGCAGAATCTGCACCACTCTTATTATAATATCCCAGATTTTCTTTTTTATTTTCAATTTTATTTTTATATCTTTTTGATTCGTTAGTAAGTTTTAATATTTCTTGTTCTAATTCTTTCATCTGCGCATTTAAATCTTTTCGCTGCTTTTGGGCCATGTTCAGTTGTTTTAAAATTGTACGCACTTTGGCCCGCTCAATTATGCTGCCTGCTTGGGTACCATTTGCCGCGGCTTTCTGTTTATGTGCTTTTATCTGATCATGTTGCAGAGTCATCCAATGAACATGATTTCGTCTTAAGTAATCTCTATAAGCACAGATATTTTCATCGCTACTTTTGTTGGAAAAATATTTTGTGTGAGAATTGAAATTAACATTTAAAAAAGCTAACTCCTTCTTCCTTTGTTCGCTAGTGGCTGCTTCATAAAATGGGGACGTCATGACCGCTCCTGCACAAAGTTTAGCATATAAAGCTCGAGGTTTAGGAGACGCTAAAAGTTGGATACATGTTCTATTACGATTTGCCATAAACGATGAACTTTCATTGTCACCACCATCTAGAATATTCCCTCTTTTGTAATCAGGATTAAATGGATTAATCATTTCCATCTGGTAACGATATTTATACCCAAAAATACTTTTTGGTAATACCAAAATATTATCCTGCATCATATTCATAAAAGATCTAGCATTTCGAAGTGACACGGGAATACCTTTAGAATCGTCAGCAGTAGTTTGCAAGTAGGTTAAAAAATTATCTCTGAAAATATATTCAAGCGCATCTATGTTTCTTCTGTTGATCATTAAAGCGTTGTGATAATCCTCTCTAGCAAGTGCTGGGTTTTCCCCATGTGCCAAAATAATTTTTTGATATGCTTCGTTATTTGATATGATCAAAAGATCTCTTTCATATTGACTCATATCTCGATTTTCAAGCACCTGTAAAAAATAATCATAGTGGACCAATGTTGCCATACGGTTGGTAATAAATGAGTCTCTTTGAATAAGAACATTAAATTCTTCATAAATGGTATCAATTACCTTTTCCGCAGCTTTTTGTGCTTCTTTTTCACTCCCTTTATGTTTGCCATAATCATCTATCGAAATTGCCACCTGACTTAATTGCATAAGAGTATCATCAATAAGATGAACGACTTGTTCATCACCGAGTGAAGAATTTTCCACCCTTTGTTTCAAACCTTCCAAATAACGAAGGATTATTTTTATACTGTCATCTACACTGGTACCCATTGCATCAATCGTGTATGCTTCTGCCACCAGATTCATTTTATCAACAATCAATCTATCAATAAAATATTTTCTCATTTCGTCTTGGACAGATTCAATGATCCTCTCCATATTCAGTTTAATAATTTCTAAAAGTTTAATTGGATCGTCAAACATTGGTTGATACTTACCACCGTTTTGCAACCACTCCTCCGCAGAAATGATCAGACCATTTTCCTTAGGCAAAACATCTTTAGGATAATCTCCTTCATCCATACCGACTAAAACCAATGGTAGATATCGCATAGGAAGAGAGTTTGTATAAAAATTAATTTCACTACCACCACTGGACATTACTGCCCCGCTCATAGTGTTTTTAATTTTAGCAATCATCCCAAAAATCATATTCTTTTGGGTTTTAAGATCATTAGAATTTAAAATATTTCGCTTATACTCATTAAAGTTTGCTTTTAAATCGTTTATAGACGAGATAATACCAATAACTGTTTCCCAGATACTGTTTTTATAAGTTGCATCTGTCATAAGTTTTGGCTCCACACCAAACTGTACTTTGAGTAACCACTTGGCAATCACCGGGACATTTCTAACCAAGGTATAATAACCATTCAAAAAATTTTCACTGGAAGGATCAATCGAATTAGCGTCGGCATAAACCCCGTTTTTATCCATCGATTCAAGACCCCAATTTAAAAGCTTCAATTGATCTTTGGTGGTACAATAATTTTCTGCAGAACTTTCAAGCGCACAAGTGATTGAGGCCCATAATTCATTTTGCTTGAGTTTCTTCAGAGTTTTGGCAAATTTAGCTTGTCGCATATACTGGACAAAATTCGCGATAGTCTCGCCAATTCTATTAGCAGCACCACTTACTCCAGGAACCGAGGTATTGGCCACCAAACGCATCATTCCAGAAATTAACACTAAACCTTGTTCTGGAGCTTCTACCAAACACTGATCAAGTTTGGGGCCTACGAATGCTGTTAAGGCCCGGTTAACCACGCCAGTTAACTCTGAGGCTGATTGATTAAGGCCGTAAGTAACCTGTTCTTTATTAAAAAAAGCTGCCGATAAATTTTTAGTAAAATCGTAACTTGAATTAATTGCCGAATTCATGTGAACACCAGCTAACAAATCTAAAAATGACGCTCTACTCCTTATAGCTCCAGTATCGTTATTCACAACATTATTTAAAAATTCCTTTTGACCGTTAATATTTTCATTATCAATACCATCTACGGTATTATCAGAACTTTCTCCTTTAGAAGCATCAATAGATCTTTTAAACTTACTCTCAGTTGCCATGAGTTCGGCAACTATACTTTCAAGACCTTTACAATTTTCGTTATCTTTAAGTTGATTCAATACTTCGACTAATTTCTGCGTTTCTTGCAAGGCAGTTTGGGTCCAATGTCCATTGGTTCGACAAGCATAACCAAAGTTATATTCCGAAGCGTACAGTTGAAAGATCGAAAACGTAGATATAAGCATTGAACTGAGGACAAAACTATTTTTTACAAACTTAATCATAAATGTGCTCCAGGAGATATTAGAGCCAATCTAGCACAACGCATTAGTATTTAGTAGTATTGTGAAAATTATTCATTCACGGCCTGTAACTGGACTTAAATAATGGGGTTGCCATCTACCCAACAGCGAAAAATCACTATTTTTATTTTAATCCCAAATCTTCTAGACCTGTTAAATAATTTTTTTTGAATTATTTTAATAATTTAGCAACAACGACATCATTGTCATCTAATCTTACTTCCAGAATTTTTCGGAAAGCACTATACACAAGATTCTCTCGGGTATCTTCATGTAAATCGCTTGTCCAAATTATGTTCTTAACCAGAAAAAAACTAAAGTGTGTTTTAACCACTCTATTCCTTGATAACTCCTCGGTCTCACTCGGATTTAAGATATCACTCAACGATAAACTGGTAACGACCGACTGTTTTGAGGCTTTACTCTCAAGATTAATAGTTTTGATCAATTTATATGCGCCATCTTTCATGAATTTTAGCGATAATGATTGAGGTTTGGCCATAACGTTAATATATTGTTCATGGCCCATAGGTAATTGATAGGAAACATCTGCCATTGGATTTGCAGGCACTCTTTCAAACACGCCCTTAGAAATCTCCTTACAGACAAGGAACTTCAAATCTAAATTAAATTTAACTTGTTCGCTTGATACTTCTACCAATTTAACATCTGCCTGGTAACTACCAAATCTATATGTATAAACGTCAACCTTACTTTCACAATTATCAACTATTCCCTCTATTACCGTGCTTGAGTATGTAAGAGAAGAAAAGCAACATGCTAAAAGCGCCATAATCACCAATTTCATAGATTGTCCTCCGCTTAAATCATTAAATTTTTTACAGAGATATAACATTTCACTACCAAGCTCAACAAGGATCACAATCTTTTGTAAATTTTACTATAAAACTTCAACTTTTTTACTAATAAACAGGAATAAATTCAGACATCAACTTACAATCTCTTTTCTCTGTAATCTCATAATCTGGCGCTTTGGGATCGTAAGTAAGATAGCTTTTTAAATATACGGTTGGATTACTTCTATCTTCGATTGGTAGTGGGTTATATACTTTTACCATTACTTCAGTGTTTAACTTTGAAAGTCTTTCTTTAATACTACCTCCTAGAATTAAAAACTCCAGATGGGTTGAAGTTTTATCTCTAAGTATGATTTTATAATTTCCATCGCTTTCAATCAATTTACCTTTTAGAACATAAATTCCACATGGAAAAATTGGTGATATCTGCCAACTATTAATAATTTTTGCTTCCCTTTTGGTTAAAGGATTAAATTCGTGCTTTTTACTACAACTAATCAGTAGAAAACTAATTAAAAGGCAGATTTTCACACTGATGAATAGATTCATACCGCCTCCTGATAGACATCAAATAGGGATCGTCTAACAATTGCTCAATTAATAACCTTAACTTCCCTCTATATTTTGTTAAGTATACTTGACGCTTTGATTGCACACTGATTGCATGGTAATAAAAATGATTAAACAAATCTCCCATCATATTATTATGACCTAAACATTGTTCTCGAGACTTCAGGCAATGAGGAAATAATTTTCTCAAGAAGTCGATTTCTTCCTTATTAAAAGTTAGATCAGCTGTCTGCATTGTACCTTTCTCCTCTGTATACATTGCCGATTGACCAAAAATCTCTCCATTTTTAAAACTTACTATATCCTTTGATTCCAAAATTTGGATAAATATTTCATTAAATTGCTTATTAAATAACGTACCCTTTTCTACGGAAGCTTTAGCCTGGCTATATGAGACTGGGGGATTATCTCTTAATTGAAATAGTTTTTCCGAATCCTCGCTGGAAATGTCTCGTGACAGAAATTGAGCTTTCAACAATTCAATGGCCTTTAGATACTCAGTATATTCTAAATATATTTCTGGTTTATTTTCCTTAATAAATTTTACGGTGACAATATTAATCAGGGACTGTGATTTGCTGTACCATAGTTTAAATTGTGCATATCCCTCCTCGAAGTTACTCATTTCTTTAGCGTGTTGGTCTCCACAAGTCAGAGATGTTATCTCTTCAATAATTTCAACTGATTTAGCATTCAAATTATCATTAAACGTATCTGGTAAAATTTCTACATAAAAAGGTGAATTAATATTTGGTGCCTCAAGACCTTGAGCTTTTTTTAGTTTTTCTAAACATAGAATTTTGGCAATATCATCAATAAAATAATCTGATGTGAGTACAGGAGTGCTACTTACTTTTCCATCAGAAGATCCATTATGTACACCTTGGCTACTCAATATTCGCTGGAAATTTGAAAGCGTTAACAGCGGAGCAACTTTGAATATTTCGGTCCATTTACTCTCAGCTGCATCGGTTTTGCCCACGCCAAAGCTATAGCTAACTTCATCGTGCATACTTATCCCCAGCGCACAACGATTTAAGGGGTAGTGGAACTCTAGGAATTCAAACATATTGGCAGTTTGCTGGGGATGCGCTCGATGAGCGGCAACCAAATTTGAACCAGCATGACATGCAGAAAAGAAAGTCTGAATTACGGTATTTTTATCAAATTTATCTTGGTAGGCCCGTTGCTTACTTACGTCCATTCGCTCTCCCCATAAGGCCATTCCCTCAGGGCCTCCATGATCAATAAAAACTAAACTAACTTTTTGAGGTTTTTCTTTTACAAAACGATCAACGACTGCATTAATATTTTTCATCACCGCTTTTAGGGTCATTTTAGGGTACGTACTTTCTCTCAATTTTATAATCCCGTCTGCATCTCTAAGTTGAGTACCCGATCTGTCTACCGAAGCAAGAAGCGTCATCGGTCCTCCTGCATTTAAAACCACTGCTTCTTCATGGAATAAAAATCTATCAAACGACTCTATTGCAACTTCCTGATATTCATCGTTGGATGTTGGGGAATATCCCCCATTGATAACCATATAAAAATTTTTTGACTGATCATTTACCAAAACTTGGTTTAAATAATCCTCTCCTTTTATTGCCTTAACATACCTTTGGGCTATCTCAGCTTCCACCGAAGGCCGATAATTTAATCTATATTGGGCTTCCCTTTCCACCACTTCTTTAATCAGTTCATAATCAAAATTTAAAGTTAGAAGTAAATTTAAAATATCTTGATTGGAAAGCAAATTGTAATTGGAACTATATAAAACTTGTAAGAAAAAATATTCCTCCTTGGATTTTTGGGTCTTATAGATTTTGCCAAGGGTTTGATTAAAAAGTTGGTCTTTCCCCTTCATCCTTTTTTGAATCAAATCAATCACAAAATCTTTAACTAATCCGTCTTGTGTTAGACCTACAAAAAATAATCTTCCCAGCAATGACTGATTAGGATAAAGCGATAGATAAGTTAGAGCGTCAAACATCGTTTTTCTCATCTTGGGAATATCCACAGAAGCGATCGTAAATAACTTCTCAAGGATTTCAATATCACCTTTACTAAGTGAAAACCAAGAGGCTTCTGGTTGGTTAACATTTTTAATAGCTTGTTCAAGATCAGGTATATTACCCAGTAAACTTTTTTCAACGCTTGAAGATATTACATCATCAATTTGATCCGCGGAAAGACAACCATCCACGATAGTCCATATGATATCTTTAATTAAGTCATTTTTTTCGTGATAAACACTAGGTATTAAATTATTTTTTAGGTACGGTAGATTGCATTTAGTGGTAAATAAACTTGTAAATTTAAAAAAATCGTTAAAAACATTTTTTTCAGCATTTACTGAAAGAAACAAACCCATTTTTTCAAAAATATTTTGGTCCCATTTAATAACATTGTTTTTATCTTGTAATTTTTCAAGAGTATGCTTATAGGCCATTTCTTGGATATCATTGTCATTATTTAAAAACGCCGCCAAAATGATATCTAATTCCGTATCCATGTCCAACTCAAGATGCTTTTTTGTTAAAAAGAAATTTCTAAGCCACATGCTAACTTCAGGCAAGTCTCGACGATATGCCAGTGATGCGGTTAAAAATCTTACTTGTTGTAGTTGTTGCTGATATTCTTGATATTTTTTAACATTTTGATCAAAGAGAACTTGATTTAACTCTCTTTCCTCGGAATTTGGATAAGACACGGGTGGAATTTTGGCAATACCCCATTCTCCCAATTTCTTCAGATAATTTTTATCATTTTGTGCTTGTATACTCTTAATCATTGAGGTTAAAACCTCTTCTCCTTGATTGGCCCTTAAAAAGGCCTCTACGGCAATTCTTCCAAAGTCATTTTCTGGTCGACTTAAAATTTTCTGGGCTTCCTCAATAACGTCAGGATCGTTAATAATAATTTTACTCCATAGCTTTTGAATGAGCTGAGCTATTACCTGAGATTTTTCTATATAGGTATAATCTCCTCCGGAGTTTTCAACATCTCGGCGTGATAATATAAATTTTATCTCTGGAGAGGCAGCAATTTGATTTACCAAGTAAGCAAATCTTTGAGCTCTTGAACCAACTTTGTTTTGAATTTCGTAATACTTATTGCCAGTTTGTTCATAACGATATTTTAGCTCTTCAATCCGGTTGCTTTGCATGTCTTGGTCTTCCATATAAACTTGCTGCTCATAGATTACTGCTTCAACGCTATTAAACTTTTCATTGGTTCCCATAATGCTACTAACAATACTATTAACCGCTTTTTCTTTAAGTGCGTTGTTATCACTTTTCATGGCCATGATATAGGCAACATAAGCTTGTCTATGGAGTGAAAGTAGGTCAAATTGGTCAATAATTTTTTCCATTAACTCTAGCGCACTTTCGTTATTTTGGTTTTCCAAAATTGCATTGAGTCCAAAGAGGACAGGTCTAAAGTGGTCTTGGCGACCTAAGTTATTTATTAAATTTTGAACCACAAAATTTTTAATTGCTTCACAATCAGCTTCCGGACGATAAGTAAGACAATCTGTCAGTTCTCTTACATACTCAAAAGGTTCAGAAAATTCATAATTGCATTGCACTCTACTATATTGATGACTCCAATCTAATAATTCCCGATTACTCTCAGGCGGATTTTCTTTAAAAATTTCAATTAATTTTTTTCGCTCTAAATAACATTTTTTGAAATTGACCATATTTTGATACATATTATTTGAAGTCATTTCATAGTCTTTATGTAAACTTGATATGTATTCTTCTAACTCTCTGCTTGCACCCCGCATCTCAAGAATTTTTCGATTTACCAAGATACTCAAGCTGCCTTGCTCAAATAGTCTTCCGGCCATATTTATCATTTGAGTTTTATTGTTAGTATAATAGTCGTCAAAGGAATTAATATAACTTGCAAAGTTATTTACATATTCTTTATCAAAACCAAAATTTAATACATGATCCAATATCCCTTTCCTTATATGACTATCTATTTTATTCATCGTTGTGATGGTTTGAGCAATCAAGGAATCTTCCCCAGCACTAATAATTAAAGCCAGAAACTGAGCACATTGATAAAAATTACCATTAGAAACTTCGTTTAATTGTCTGTTAAAAATTTTCATAAACGATTGGGGATATTTTCTTATCAGATTTTGGAAGGCTTCAATTTTTAAAATCCCAGCTTTTTGAACAGGCAATTGTTGGTTTAAATACTGAGTGATTATACCAAAAGACACAGTCTGATCTTTTTCAAGGGATTGCAAAACCTGTTCAACATATGCAAGTTCAATTTCGAGAGTTTTACTTTCTAAATAATTTGGCCCTCTTGCGTATGACCAAGCAGTGAAAATAAATAATACTGCCGTAATCATCACTATGGTGATAAATCTTATATAACTCATGAAAGCAATCTCCTTCTCCTCATAAGTTATCGTAATTTCAAAATTAATTTTTAATACCTTTTGAGATTAATGAAATATTTTCAATTTTTTTTATCATAGTTGAGCAAAATTATCAGAAGTGCTAGAAGATACCAGTTATAATTAGACACATTTGAAAGGAAAAGCATATGTTAAAAATTAGTTTTTTAGTAATAATTGGACTTTTATTCATTCAATCATTTGCCTACGCAGCTCCCAGTAATTTCAGAATCAGAATAGATGGCACCAATGTTACGATCACGGAATACGAAACCAGAAAATCTATTCGTTTTTATCAAATCAAAGAAGCAATGGCAGTTAAAAAACTAGAAAGTGAACTGGAAGCTCGGGCCGTCGTACTTGGCATGCAAATTAAATCTATAGACTCCAAATATTATTCTGACCTAGCTAACCAAGTTTTAAGTTTTATCAACCAAACCAAACATGAATTTGACATCGATTTTACCAACCAAGAAGTAAGTAAGATTAGTAAAGAACATTTTCTCCAAACGGGAGAACAAGCTCATTTACTCTCTCTAGTAAAAAAAGCTGCCAAAACTAATTCACAAGAAGCTTCCAAGAGTATTGCCAAGTTTTTCGATGAATTAGAATATGTGTTTGATACGGACACCATCAGCGAATATCTAACAACTTTAGCATCCATCTAAAAATAATATTAAATTAAAAAACTATTTTAGGTTTAGATTCATTCCAGTTTCTGGATCAAACAAATGCACATGTTCCAGAGAAAAATCAAGGCCGATAATATCGCCTATCTTGGGAAAGTCATCACCAATCATTTCAATCATTAGCTCTTTATTTCCAGCAGATACCGTAAGATAGGCACTCTTTCCTAGTAGTTCAACAATTTCTACTCTGGCCTTACAAAGCTTCTTACCCTCTAAAACTACCCATATATCGTGCGGCCTAAGGCCCATGATTACTTTTTTTCTCTTTCCTATAATACTAAGCTTACTATCATGAATGGGAAGTTCAAATTTTCCATCGTCAGTTACGATAAAATGTTTTTTGTCCCTCTCCACCACATTCATTGCCATAAGATTCATTGTAGGATTTCCAATAAAACCTGCGACAAACACTGTGCGCGGATTATTAAATATTTCAAGAGGTGTTCCCATTTGTTCCACCACTCCACCGTTCATTACGGCAATCCGATCGGCCAGAGTCATGGCTTCCAATTGATCATGGGTAACATAGACGACGGTAGCTTTGGTCATAAGATGAAACTTCTTAATTTCAGCACGCATTTTACTACGAAGTTTAGCATCTAAATTCGAAAGCGGTTCATCAAACAAAAAAACACTGGATTTTTTCACCAAGGCCCTGCCCATGGCCACTCGCTGTCGTTGTCCACCAGACAAAGCGGCGGGTTTTCTTTTTAAATATGGCGCAAGATCGAGCATTTCAGAAGCTTCATTAATTCTTCGCTCAATTTCTTCTTTAGAAATTTTTTTATTAAGACTGAGTCCAAAGGCCATATTTTCATAAACATTCATATGGGGATAAAGTGCATAGTCTTGAAAAACCATGGCCACTCCCCGTTTACCAGGAGGAACTTCATTAATCAATTTATTTTCTATAAACAGTTCCCCTGAAGAAATTTCCTCTAACCCGGCAATCATTCTTAGGATAGTGGACTTGCCACACCCTGAAGGTCCCACTAAAACTAGAAATTCTTTATCTTTTATCTCCGTGCTAATCCCTTTGACCACGTGGGTTTCACCATAATATTTATGAATATTGTTCAAACGAAGTGTTGCCATCGCTACTCCAATTATTAAAAATTTGTTGACCTTTAGTTTAGCTTAAATTTTCCCTAAAACCAAACATCTCCCTGAATACCTATATTAGCACCGGAAGTTTCGTAGGCATAAGGCCCACTGGACTGGACTCTCCCTCGATTTTCCCGGTTCCAAAATGTTTTAGCATAAAACACTCTTATCACTGGGCGTCCCCAAAATCCCCCCACCGCCACTTGCGGCGCTAACGTAAAACGGGTCAATGATCGTGGTCCCGCTCCATCTGGATCAAGAATTGAATGTCCTGCTTGAAATAAGAATTGATAATGATCGGTAAATGAATAGAGTGTAGTCATACCCAGACTATATACATCGGTCAAATTATAAGTCGTAGCACCATTATCTCGCCGCTCCAGCGTTGCCGCAATATTAAGATCCAACTTAGGGGTCAGTTTATACATTATCTGATCAGCAAAAGTAATTCTCGAAGCCTCTTTGGCCTTTTTTAAATCATCTGATCCTTTAAGGTATCGGTAGCCACCATCCAGATTTTGTCCTTGTAAAAGTCCGGTCGAATAAATTAATACAAGGTGGTTAAAACCATCCTTGAAGTTGTATCGGTTTAAAATACCCGCAACATATCCACTAAATCCCTCAAACTCAGCTCCATTTGAAGGAGTTTTGTAATCGGGCGTTCTCGCGTAACCAAGCCAAGTTACAAACTCCCCCATGGATTCAGTTTTTATATTTCTTATTCTTAAATCGTAATGATTAATTCCATTGTTTCCAATATCAGTTACAGAGGCGGTTTCCGTAACTATGTCATTTTTTCTAAAATAGGCTAAGTTTAAAGTAGCATCTCCTATTTTAATATCTTCCACTCCGCCACCGAATCCAGAAACATCCATGTACCAGCTATCGTTCATCCAAAAGTCTAGTTCTCGATAGAATCTTTTACCGGCCCAATAAGTCACAGGAGAATCATCAAACCTTCCACCTTGTACAAAAGCTTCCCTCATCACAATCTGTGATCCAGTATTTTGTCCATCTTGCACTTGACTCCAATCCCTATCTGAATTTTCATTTTTATAAACTAGTCGAATTTGCGATTTAAAAAACTTATCTTTATCCGAATTATCCTTTAAAAACTTTGCTACAAATATATTTTCGCTATAGATGTCACATTCATTTCCCATCCGAAACAAATTACCCGTTTCCGGATTACTAAAACAAGTCATCCCCCCACCTTTGGAATTATGCCCTGTACCTGCTCTCATCGTGCCATTATAATCAAAAAAATCCCCAGTAACCGCACATACGTTAGTTACGAAAAATAATAATACCAATCCAAAAAGGGAAATAATTTTAAACATGCTTGCTCCTTTAATGGTTAAAAACACATTTGAATCCTATAAAAAATTTCACTATTACTAAAGAAAAAAACACTTTATCTGCCTCAATTATGGATTTTTTTTTGGTGGCAAAACGCACTACCCTAACTCAAATCTCGTGGGAGAATTCATAAGCTCTAAAATAACATCTTGTGGGCGTTTTCCGAGGAAAAGAACATCATGGGCCCCATTAAAAATTCTGGCCCGAATTTCATATTTCTCCGATAACCTATGGGCCGCGAGAGTGGTTTTATAGCCCTCTACCACATGTCCTACAATTTTAAGAGCTTCATCGACGCTATGCCCTTTGGCAATTTGCAAACCAAATTTTTTATTTCTCGATAACTCTCCCGTGGTAGTGAGAATCAAATCCCCCATTCCACTGAGACCATAAAAAGTTTCGGGACGAGCGTTAAAAATTACCCCAAAGCGAAGCATCTCCGCAATACCTCTAGTGATCATGGCCGCTCTAGTGTTGTCATTGTATCCAAGGCCTTCAAT
>Ga0208958_1002758_pt1 | contig 14545 bp, 17 predicted proteins | sample RifOxyB1_FD_184032 | JGI IMG/M metagenome (GOLD analysis project Ga0208958, IMG submission 184032) | Soil microbial communities from Rifle, Colorado - Rifle Oxygen_injection B1 (SPAdes) | ecosystem: Environmental > Terrestrial > Deep subsurface > Rock core/Sediment | place: Rifle, Colorado... | reverse complement strand
AAATCAGTAAATAAATAATTGGGAGATTAGAAATGGAATCGCTAAACGGATTATTACTAAAAGGTTGGTATACTAAAGAAACTAAAAAATTACCGAACAAGGAAAAACATCACAAAATTCTTTATATACTAAGATACGCGGATGCTCTTCATCAAAGTATCGGGATTTTACCGGGGTTTGCAGCAGAACATGAAATGATTTGGGACTGGGAAAGAAAAAATAAAATACCATGCTTTAGACCATTTGATTACGGCAATAATCAAAAAGACCGAGAAATTATAGCCTGGAAACCCTTCCCCAATCTACCAAAAGAATTAGAAGAAATGATTTGGCATAGATCTCTTTTCTTAAAAATCAAAGTTTAAAAAAAATAAACCAGTCGCTAGAAACGACTGGTTTTTATTCTCCCGCTAATTGTCCGCAAGCAGCTTTAATTCCTTTACCAAATTTATATCTTTGCGTTACTTCTATCCCATGTTTTTCCAAAATTTCTTTAAATGATTTAATTCTCTCTGCTGATGAAGCTTTAAAAATCCCAGTGGGATTATATGAAATCAAATTAACCATATATAATTTATGATTCATTAATCTCGCTAATTCTTCAGCTTGAATTTCAGAATCATTTACATCTTTTATCATAATGTATTCAAACATTACTTTACGATTAGTAAGTTTAATATAATCGTCCACTGCCTTTAAAACTTCCGCAATAGAATATTTTTGAGCAACAGGCATTAATTTTTTGCGTAATTCATCATTAGGCGCATGTAGAGAAATAGCTAAATTAATATCAATATTTTCTTGAGCTAATTTTTCAATTCCCTCAACAATACCAGCCGTAGAAATAGAAATTTTTCTAACACCAATATTCAACCCGTCTTTATCATTTAAAATCCTAATAGCTCTCATTACATTTTCATAATTTAAAAACGGTTCCCCCATTCCCATAAAAACCACATTAGAAACTCTTTGTTTTTGTACTTTGAAATATCTATTAAAAAACAAAATTTGTTCTACTATTTCATCACTGGTTAGATTTCTTTTAAAGCCAAGCTTGCCGGTAGCACAAAAAGAACAATTCAAAGGACAACCTATTTGTGAAGAAACACAAACCGTATTTCTATCTTTATATCTCATCAGTACTGATTCAATCTTTAATCCATCTTTCAATTCTAATAAAATTTTAATTGTTTGTTTATCGTCAGATTCAAAAACCTCTGCTTTAATATCTAATGAAAATTCTTTTTGCAATCTTTCTTGTAAAGATTTTGGCAAGACTCGCGCTTCATTCCAACTTTCAATTAAATCGCAAAAAACCGCTTGTTTAATTTGCTGCAAGCGGAATTTTGGCTCATTTTTTAAAATTTCTTCAAAATTGAAAAACATTATTATTCTTTTTTATCTAGCTTTTCCAATCCTAAAATTTTAAACAAAAGATAAACAACCAAAGCTACAATAAGAAAATCGACAAAAATAGCCACCAAATGACCCCATAAAATTTCTGCTGTACCAATTTTAATAGATGCTTCAGCTAACCCTTCTACTGAACCCAGGGCCAAACCCAATAAAGGATTAATGATATCGCTTACAACAGCGGAAACCAATTTAGATACAGCTCCGCCAAGAATAAAACCAACGGCTAATCCTACGACTCCTTGTTTACGAATAAAATCTATAAATCCTTGCATATTTTTTTCCGCCTTCGCCATCCGCCAACCGGCGGAGGCGAACGACGGATTAATTTTATCGACTAATTAATTTTTTAGAAAACGCGTAAGCTAATAAACCACCAATTAAGGCTGTTAAAAATTGTGGCCAACTCATCATTGTCATTATAGCAGAAGAAATTCTTTCAGGAAAAAATAAATCAAAAATAATAATACTGGAGCTTAATAAAAATATAAATTTCAATAATGCCGATAAAATTATACCTAACCAATAATTTTTTTCTTTTAAATAACTAAAAGTAATAATCATGATGGCATTACCTACTATAATAAAAGAAATCATAGGCATTAATGCCAAAGGCAATAATCCAGTAGATAAAGAAATTAAACTTGGAAGAAAGCCCACTAAAATAGCACCTTTTATTCCAAAAAGTATAGTAGCAATAAAAAGAGTAGCATTGACGATAGAACCAGTAATAATTTGCTGTTTAAATAACGGCGCTATTGTAGCAACTCCTATTAAAGTGGCAAATTGCATCAAAATTAAAATATTTTCCTTTTTTAACGCTAAAATTTTTATCTTTTCCATGTTGTTTACGACAAGCAATACTAATATACTAATTCATGCTAATTATACGAATAAATTATTTACGTATCAGTATTATTCGTACAATTCGTATATTGGTATTATTTTGTCCACGACAATGATTTAATTCTCTTTTTCTTTCTGAGAAAATTTAGTATAACAAATTTTTTCATAAACTTCTTTATCAGAAAAGAATTCTTTATAAACCTTTTGAATTTGCGGATTATCTTCAGCCTTTCTTACTCTTTTATTAACATCAATTTTATATAGACCTTTAGCCCGTTTGGCCCTAATCTCCGGAGTCATGGGCACGGGTTGACCACCACCACCAATACAACCGCCAGGACAAGCCATTACTTCAATGTATTGATAAGCATCAGGATTCTTTTTCACCTCTTCTAAAATCTTTTTGGCATTACCCACGCCATTACAAACGGCAATTTTTATTATCCTGCCTCCCATATCTACTTCTGCTTTTTTAATCCCCTCCATACCACGCACTGCTTCAAATTTTAATCCGGGGAAATCATTGCCAGTCAATTTTTTATAAGCAGTTCTAATAGCTGATTCCAACACTCCACCACTAGCCCCATAAATTATACCCGCGCCCGATGGGTCACCAAAAGGATTATCACATGGAACTCCTTTTATTTTTTTTAAATCAATTCCATGACGTTTAAAAATAAAGGCTAATTCTCTAGTAGTTAAAACAAAATCAACTGGCTTCATACCATCAATTTCTAATTCTTTTCTAGTAATTTCATATTTTTTAGCAGTACAAGGCATAACAGAAACAACTACAATATCTTCAGGTTTTTTATTTTGCTGTTTAGCCCAATAAGTTTTCAAAACTCCACCTAAAATAATGTGAGGTGAGCGCGCGGTAGTTAAATTTTTAATAAATTCTGGTTCATAAAATTCAATATATTTTACCCAAGCCGGACAGCAAGAAGTTAAAACTGGAAGATTTTTATTTTTAGTAATACATTCTACGCATTCTTCTACTTCCGCATTAGTAGTAAAGTCGGCGCCTACACAAACATCAAAAACACAATCAACACCCAGTTGTTTTAAACCAGCGGCAATTTTTTCTGTACAATCTTCACCTGGTTCCATACCAAACTCTTCGCCAATCGCTACTCTCACGGCTGGAGCAAATTGAACAACTAATGTTTTGCCTTTTTCTTTAATTAAAACATTTTCTGAGCCCTCAAACTCACCAATAGCTTCAAAAGCTCCCACCGGACAATGTGTTAAACATTGACCACAATAAATACAATCTTTTTTAGGGTCCTTAGAAGGAACTACTTCCCAAATATTATCTTTTTCTTCCAATTCCAAAAATCCCACTCCTTGTTTTTCACAAACCTCTACACAATTCCGACAGTTAATACACTTAGAACTATCAAATAAAACCGATGGACCAAAACGATAAGCCGGAAAATCTTTTCGCCTATCTTCATACTTCTGAAAATCAGCATCATATTCTTTGGCCATTTTTAAAAGTTCACAACCCAAGCTATAAACACAATCACCACACTCTTCTCTGTGCTGGGAAATAATTAATTCTAAATTAATTTTTCTGGCTTTTCTTATTTTTGGCGAATCAGTAATTATTTCCATCCCCTCTTCCACCTTAGTAGAACAAGCAGTAAATAAACAATTTTTACCCTTTACTTCAATTACACAAACACGACAAGTAGCTTTTACATCCAAATCAGGATGCCAACATAAAGAAGGAATTTCAATGTCATTTTCTTTAGCTACCTCTAAAATGGTTTTCCCAATTTCTGTAGTTATTTTTTTATTATCTATAATAATATCAATTTTTTTCATAATTTTAATTTTTCAATCAAACTCTTAAATGGCCGACTCACTCCCTTGCCTAACGGACAAAAAGCAGTTTCTTCCATGGCAAAAAATAACTCTTCCATTATTTTTTTATCCAATTTATCTTGGTCTAACATTTCTTTTAAACGATAAACTCCTTCTCTACAAGGCGTACATTTATCACAATTATTTTTCACAAAAAATTCCGCCCATTTTCTCATTAATTGCATGGGGTCAGTCATTTTTTTATCATAAACAATAATCGCTCCATTACCTCTAGCCGGACAATCTAATTCTTCCGGTAAAAATATTTCTCCACTAGCTCCACCATCTACTTGAACAAAAAAATCAATTTTCGGCCAATTTTTTGTTTCTTCCAAAACTTTTTTAATAGGCCAATCTTCTACTAATTCAAAAACTCCGGAATTCTTTACGTCTCCACTAATAGAATAAAATCTAGTTTTTTTATATTCATCTTTATCGATTTTAGAAACACAATAAAAAGTTTCCACATTATTTACTAAAGTCGGATAATCAAATAAGCCATTAGTTACCGGATAAGGTGGCTTCAATCTCGGCTCTGGTCTCTTCCACTCTAATTCATTTAATAAAGTGGTCTCTTCTCCTGAAAGATAATGTCCTTGTTTTTTAAAAAGTTTAATATTTAAATGTTTTATAATTTTTTTCAACTTATCTCCAAATAATTCAAAATATTCTTTATTCAAAAAAATATAAGCTTCTTCTGCGCTCACTGTTTCCATGGCCAATTGCATTCCATTAATCACTTCTTCAGAATAATGTTCAAAAATATATTTATCTTTAAAAACTCCAGGCTCGCCTTCTGAAGCATTACAAACAACATATTTTTTCTCTCCTTGAGCTTCTTTAACTAAATTCCACTTCATCCAAGTCGGATAAGCAGCGCCTCCTCTACCCTTTAATTCCGCTATTTTCAGTTTTTCTATAATATTCATTTCCATATTTATATTATACAAAATAATACCCTAGAAAACCACAAAAATTGACTTTTTATTAATATATATTAAAATGTTATTTACCGATGCGGAAACGACTTTTGAGTGGGGCTCATTGTAGGGGTTCGATTCCCCTCGAGTCGGTTCTATTAAAGAACTTGTTTGCTGCCGAGAATAAGTAGGAGGCTATGAAATCCTGTTTTCGGATAGGATGGAGCCGCCAGTGGAATACTACCCGAAACAAGTTGACTCCGTTTTTTGGTCATTCATACAAAAAACGGCTTCAGGAATTCCGCATCAAGGGGAGCGCCATAATGGGCTCCCCTCTTTTTTTAAAATTGAAAAAATACTAAGAAAATGCTAAACTAATTTTTATTAGGGGCCGTTAGCTTAGTTGGTAGAGCGCCTCGTTTGCAACGAGGAGGTCAGCGGTTCGAATCCGCTACGGTCCACTCCGCACCTTTTGTGTATTTAATCAGTCGCCTTTAGCGACTGATTTTTTTACGAAATATACATAAAAGGTGCGGGATTCACTCACTGTTTTCAACGGCTCACCCCGACGTTACGTCTGGGTGAGCCGTTGAACTAAAATAGCAATATTGCTAAAAAAATAGTAATGTGCTATTTTTTTCTTAGAACTTAAAAGGAGGCAAAAATTGTCAAAGAAAAAATATGGTTTTAAGATTTTGCGAGAAAATTTAAAATCAATAGGACTTTTACAAGCTCCAATTTTACAATATCACTTTAACATCTGGAATAGACCGAAAGAACCAATATCTTCTCATCCCCAAAAAGGTGGAGGAATCTGGGTATGTCCTGATTTAAGATATGCTAAAAAATTTCAAAAATATGTTTTAGAACAACATGGAATAAAAGCCATAATTTTCCGCTGTCAAATAGGAAAAATTCTTTATCAATCATCATGCCGCATCAAAACAGATAAAATATTTTTTACCAAAAAAGATAAAATCATAAAAGCCTCTGCATAGCAGAGGCTTTTAAAATGGAAAAACCGGCTGTCAAATAACAGCCGGTTTCATTAATTTAAATTGCGGTCTTTGATTTCTTCGCAAAATAATTTCTGCTTCCACGCCAATCGGAATGGTAGCAAGTGAAGTAATTGATCCAAAATCAACATTAGCTAAAATAGGAATATTTTTAGGAATTTTTTCTTTAAAAATACTGTATAGAGTAAAACCTCTAGGTTTTTTAACACCCCGATATTCACAGTCGCCCGAACCAATATCAACATCATAAAATTTTCCAAAAACAACAGCTTGAATCTTATTTTCCCCAAAAAAATCTGCCAATCTCAAATGCATTAAATGAGCTTCTATATCTTGTGACCAATCATAATGCTCCTCCAAAAACAAAATTCCATTAGTTAAATCGGGTAAATATGGTGTACCTATTAATTGAACAAAAGAGGTAAGATTTCCGCCAATCAATTTTCCTACTGCTCTTCCATCCCTTAAATTTTTCCATTTAGTTCTCTGAGTAAAAACCCTTTCTCCACGACTAGTCATGTTTAAAAAAGAATCAATAGTATAAGAAGTTTTTCTCCAAAAAAAATATTCAACACAAAATCCATAAAAAGTCACCAGACCCGTTTTTGCAAAAATAGCATTGGATAAAACAGTACCATTAGAAAAACCCATGATTAATTTAGGATTTTTTCTTATCAAATCATAATCTAATAAAGGCAAAACTTCTGTAGCAGAAAAGCCGCCAGTAGCCATAAAAATACCCTTAATTTTTGGATCAGCAAAAGCGGAGTTTATATCTTCAGCTCTTTTTTCCGGAAGCCCAGCTTTATAAAAATAAGCTAAACGATGATATTTGCTAAATTCTATTTGAAATCCTAATTCTTCTAAAGTTTTCACTCCACGTCTAAAGCTTCTTTGAGAATTAATCGGTTCAGAAGGAGTAACAATCATTACTCTATCGCCCTTTTTTAAACCAGGCGGACGAATAGTTTCCATTTTATTCTCCTTGCCCTTTTGTAGCTTCATGCAAAAAATGGGCTTGCCTCGCTAAAATTTTAAAAGTCTAATTTAAATTTAATCTTTTTAAAAAAAATTTGCAAATGAAAAACAATTATTCATCAACAATATCAACACTATTATTTTTTAAAAAAATCATTAGAATATAATATATGCTTTCAGTAGGAATTATCGGATTGCCTAATGTAGGCAAATCAACTTTATTCAACGCCTTAACCCGTAGTAAATTAGCTGACGCGCAAAATTACCCATTTTGCACCATTGAGCCAAATGTTGGTATTGTTGAAGTGCCAGATGACCGCTTAAAAAAATTAGCGGATATTTCTCATTCTAAAAAAATTGTGCCTACGGCTATTGAATTTGTAGATATTGCCGGATTAGTAAAGGGCGCTTCTGAAGGTGAAGGTTTAGGCAATAAATTTCTATCACATATTAGAGAAGTAGATGCTATTGCTCAAGTGGTGCGTGCCTTTGAAGACCCTAATATTATTCATGTTCATAATAAAATTAATCCACAAGAAGACATGGAAATTATTAATTTAGAATTAATTATGGCTGATTGGCAAACTATCAGTAAACATTTAGAAAATACTAAAAAATCCACTAGAAGCGTTATGACTCCTGAAACTAAAATAGAATTAGATTTATTAGAAAGAGTCTATAAACAATTGGAATCAGGGAAATCAGCTCGCGATCTCTCCTACTCTGAAGAAGAAATAAAAATAATGAAAAGTTTATGTTTACTTACCATGAAACCGATTATTTATGTCATCAATGTTAATGAAAATCAATTAATTTCTAAAGACAATGATGAGCAGTATAAAAAAGTATTTGGTAATTATGTAAAAATCTGCGCTAAATTAGAATCAGAATTTGCTGATTTAGGGACAGAGGAAACTAAGGATTATATGAAAGAACTCGGTATTGAACAAACCGGTTTAGACCAATTAATTGTTTTGAGTTATAAATTGTTAGATTTAATTACTTTTCTTACTTCTGGAGAACCGGAAACTCGTGCCTGGACTGTTCATCGCGGAGCCAAAGCACCAGAAGCAGCTGGTGTTATTCATACAGACTTTGTCAAAGGGTTTATAAAAGCCGAAGTATGTCATTGGAAAGATTTCATTGAATTTAATGGCTGGTCAGGAGTCAAAGAGAAAGGCAAAATGCGTTTAGAAGGAAAAGAATATGTGATACAAGATGGAGATACATGTTATTTTCATGTTAATCCTGTTAAATAATAATCCTACTAAAACGAAATTATTAAAACTTCCTGCAAAAAAATGCCACGAATAAATCGTGGCATTTTCATTTTCTTACACAATAAAGAAGAGAAAGATTAGCAGAAACAAAACAATTAATTTTTGTCTTATCTACAACAAAAAAATTTAACGGCTTAAAAATTAAAGTGGCCTCAGAAAATATTCTTTTAGAAATTTTATTTCTTAGTCCTATTTCCAATATCAAGGACATCCACCTTCCCAACAATTGATTATGTTTTAAATAAACATATTCTTGCAATTCAATATTATAAGAAGAATATAATCTAGAGGGGATTTTATAAGCCACTCCTAAACCAATAATACCACTTAAAGTATCTTCTGATTCTTTAAAAGGAAAGTACCAACGCGGGATAAAATTTAATTCCCATCCATCTCCTAGCCAACTATATTCTTTCACCAAAGAAACTTTCCAACCAATTTTATATTTAGGTTTAAAATCATAAATAATAGAACCGCCATAAAATTTAATAGGCTTTACAAGATATTCTCCAAATTCCAATTGATAATTAACACCGAAAAATGCTTGATTATGATTTATTTTTTCAATATAATCCTGGGAAAAAATTAAACTCGTTAAAGAAATAAATAACAAAAAAAATAAAAGTTTTTTATTCATTATTGCCTCCTTCTTCTACTAAAAATGGATTTGGAATCGTCTTGCTCTCTTATTTTGCCTTCAATAAATTTTAAATATAAAGGACTAATAGTTACTGTGCCAGTACAAGCTGGAGCTAAATTACTTACCAAAGAATGTTCACTACATTCAGAAAAAACATACCAATAAATTCTTTCGGCACGTAAAGAACTAACAATATCAGGATAAATCTTATTTACAAAACTAATGTGTTGAGAAAATTTATTAACCCCTGCTTCTGTTACCCATACCTTTGTACTTAAAGGCAATCTATGAACTTGTCCGGCAAAACAATGAATGGCCTTACTATCAAAAGCATAAAAATGAAGAGCTACAATAATATCAGAATATTTATTTAACCCTACATCAATCATTCTTTTCAAAATTTTAGAACCATCAATATTACCAAAAGGAGCTTGAGATAAAAGCGTAACATTCAAATTTCTGGAAGATTTATATATTTTGTCAAAAATCATCATATATTCTTCTGGAGACATATCAATAAAATATTCTACTTCATTACCTATTTCCCAATATTGAATATAAGGATAGTCATGAACATATCCTTCAAATATTTCACAAACATTTGGCTGACGTAAATGTTCATTATCAAAAAGACCCAATATCTCAACTCGCCCACCAAACATCCAGCTACTAATTACGCCTGATTCTAATTTTCCAATCCTAATTCCTCTTACTATGCCAATATCCACTAATTTACTAAAATGAGGTGCTTGCAAATTATAATCAAAATTATGGATATTCATATAAGGACTCCAAGCGTCTATATTCAAAATATCATCTTCATTTAAGGTTTTATAACACGCGGAAAAAAGCAATAATAGAGCAAAAAATAAAAACATTTTTTTCATTTCTCTCCTCCATATTTATTTTTTAAATTACAGTTCTAATCGCACTTTAAAATTAAATTATCATAATGTCAAATTGTTTTCTTGACAAAATTGCTATTATTTTTAAAATATAAATTGGCTATTTAAATAAAAATATGGAGGCAAAAATGGAAAGACCAGAAACAAATCATATTTACCATAAAACAATTGTTGTGAAACTTGAAAATGAAGGCCCGGATGATGAAGCAAAAAAAATAGATGAAGCAATAAACCAATTTTTAAACGAAATGCAACCAAAAGAAATTAGTATGGGAGGCAAATTAAGCATATTTCAAAAAAGTATTATTCAATCTAATTATACATCCAATGGTTATATTCATACATGTTATTTCATATCATTTTTCTTCGGTTTCGGCTTATAAAAAACAAAAGCTGCCTTATATAAGGCAGCTTTTTTATACAATAATTTTTAACTTGTCCATCCACTGAAGTTTTAGCAAAAATGAGAAATTATTACCACATACTCCCCCCTCGCCTTATCTTTTTCAATCTTTCCAATTACTTCTGGAATATTACCACGATAAATTTTTTCAAACATTTTGGTTAATTCTTTTCCCACAATTGCTTGTACGCCTGAATTCAATTTTTCAATTTCTTTTAAGGTTTTTAAAATTTTATATGGCGATTCAAAAAATATCACTGGATATTCTGAATTAATAATTTTTCCCAAAAATTCTTTTCTTTTCTTCTTCATGGGTAAAAATCCTAAAAATAAGAATCTATCAGAATTAATACCACAAACAGACAAAATCGCGCTTAAAGTAGACGGACCAGGAATAGAAATAATTTCCATTTCCGGCAACTGTTTTAAAATTTCTTCAATTAATTTATTACCCGGATCACAAACTCCGGGAGTACCAGCATCAGAAACCAAAGCCAAATCTTTTCCTTGCTTTAATAAATCAATGATATTTTCTATTTTTTGTAATTGACTGTGTTGATGATAAGAAATTAAAGGTTTTTTTATCTCAAAATGATTTAACAATTTCAAAGTATGTCGTGTATCTTCACACAATATAAAATCAACGCTTTTCAATATTTCTAAAGCGCGCAAAGTAATATCTTGTAAATTGCCAATAGGCGTAGCTACTATATAAAGCTTCATATTTCTATTATAAATCTAAGGCTCCAGCTGTATAAACATTTCTCGGATCCCACAACATCCAACCCTCATTAAATCCAGCATCTATCAAAGCTTTCTTTTCTAAACGAATCATATCTGCTGTATAATCAGCGCTTAAATCAAAATCTTGGAGCCATGGTCGCATCTGAGCTATTTTAGCATTTCTAATATTCTCCGGCGAAGTAGTAGAGTTTTTCAAAACCTCAAAAACTGAAATTTTTTTCTTTGCTTCTTCCATAGAATATTTTATCACTTCATAGGGATAGGCCCCAGGATTTTTTAAACCGATAAAACCAATCGCGTAATGCGAAGGATAAACCATAGGACAAACTGCATCAAAAGTTAAAAGTGTATTTTCTAAAACTTGGCCAATACCCAAACCATCGTTATTTACAGTTACTAAACCGAACAAATCAGCTGATGTTTTTATTCCCTGTGAACGCAAATTGTCAGAAAGGTATTGGAAAAAATCTTTTAATACATCACTTTTATATTTTGTTTCTGAATTATAAAAAGGAAATTGCATATCACTCATCGCGCCATCAGAAGGAAAACGAATATAATCAAAATTTAACTCATCAAATCCATGTTTATCAATTTCTTTAGAAATAGTCACAATATAATTCCAAACTTCTACAGAGGCTGGGTCTAACCAAGCCAACCCCTTATTATCTTTCCAAATTTTTCCAGTAGATTTACTTTGTACTGCTAAATCAGGGCGTTTAGCTGCTAAAACTGGATCTTGAAAAACCGTAATTCTAGCAATCACATAAATATTATTAGCATGTAATTTATTAATTAAAGCGTCAATATCTTTAATAATTATTTTTTCTGCGCCCACTGACTCTACTACCGGTAAATCAGTATCAAAAGATATATAACCAGTATAATCTTTAACATCAATGACAATAGCATTAATTTCTGTATTTTTTGCTAATTCAATTAAATGATTAATCTGAGTATCAGTAGCTGCTGTCCAAGTAGTAGCATAAAGCGCTTTAATAATTTCCGGCGGATTTTTCAATTTTTCTGGTAAGGGTTTTGGAGTGGGCGTATTTTCCAATTGAGCATTATACGAAATAACCTCATTACCACTATAAATAAAAAGAGCCACCACTCCGATGGCAATTGTTATAAAAAGGATAATTGCTACTTTAAACCAAGGATTCATATAATAAATTAATTCTAACCAAAAAAATAATTAAAGGCAAACTCTATTACAAATATATTTCTTTGCTTTTTGTCATTTTCCGCGTTATACTTTTAATATTATGGCTCATTTGGCTTTATATCGCCGATACCGACCAAAAACTTTTTCCGAAGTTATCGGCCAAAAATCAATTATTCAAACTCTTACTAATTCATTAAAAAATGATAAGATTTCTCATGCTTATCTTTTTTGCGGACAACGAGGAACTGGAAAAACAACCATCGCTCGCCTTTTGGCCAAAGCCATTAATTGCACTGAAAGAAAATCTGCTGAACCATGTAATATTTGTAATTCCTGTATAGAAATCAACGAATCCCGTTCTATGGATTTAATTGAAATTGATGCTGCCTCTAATCGCGGTATTGATGAAATCAGAAATCTTAAAGAAGGCATCAGATTCTCCCCTATTAAATCCAAATACAAAGTTTTTATCATTGATGAGGTGCACATGCTCACCAAAGAAGCCTTTAATGCTTTATTAAAAACCTTGGAAGAACCGCCGGAACACGCCATTTTTATTCTAGCCACCACAGAACCAGAAAAATTACCAGCTACTATTATTTCCAGAACTCAAAGATTTGATTTTAAAAAATTAACTCTCAAAGAAATTACAGAACGTTTAAAACTTTTGGCTAAAAAAGAAAAAATTGATATTTCCGATGAGGCTATTAAAGAAATTGCTTTATCAGCCGAGGGTAGTTTACGCGACGCAGAATCATTGTTGGACCAACTTATTTCTTTGGGTTATGAAGAAATTAATTTTGAAACATTAGAAGAAGTTTTGGGCAGAGTTAATTTTGAAAAAATAAAACAATTTTTAAGTTTTATTGCTAAAAAAAATTCCAGCGAAGCTATTCGCTTAATTAATGAAATTTATGATGATGGCGCTGATTTAATAGAATTTAACCGCGCCATCTTGAAAAATTTGAGAAAAATATTATTATTAAAAGCCAATCCTGATACGGAAAATATATTAAAAGAAGAGCTGACAGAAGACCAATTAAAATCATTAAAAGAATTGGTTGGAAAGTTTGAAATCAAAGAATTAAAGAAGTTAATGGAAGAATTCCTTAAAGCTAAAGATGCTATCAAACACTCGCCTATTCCAACATTACCTTTAGAATTAATTGTTTTTGAATTATAAAAAAGTCGACAATTTTTAACTTTTCACTTTTAATTTTAAACTCATAACATGATTAAAGAAATTTGGATAAACTATTATCGCTTAAAATATGAGGACCAAGAAAAAGATGTTTCCTATGGGATTCAATATTTACAATATGATTTAAATCCAGAAGAATCTAAGGTTTTCTTTGAACAAGCAAAAGTAAAAGGACAAGCTCAATTTGAAGATGATTATGAAAGACAATTTACTTTGAAATACGAATACGGCGATGATAGCTATACTTTAATAAAAAGAGATTACTAAAAAATCCAAAATCCCAATAATTAGTATCCAATTAAATTCCAATAATCAAAAAATTGGTTTGATTATTGGAAATTAGTTATTGATTATTTTATTTTTTGCGGGATCGTCTAATGGTAGGACATCAGCCTTTGAAGCTGAGTATCTTGGTTCGAATCCAAGTCCCGCAGCTATCCTTCGCTAAAGCTATCCGTCGCTACTACGTAGCTATGGAATAGCGTAGTATAGCTACGGAATAGCAAGCTATTCTATGCATTACACATATATTTTATTAAGTTCAAAATTTCATAAGTTTTATTTTGGATCAACAAATAATTTGAAAGAAAGGTTAAAATTACACAATACTGGTTTAGTAAAATCCACAAAGGGTGGTATTCCATGGAAATTAATTTGGTATGCTGGATTTCATACAGAAAAAGAAGCAAGAAATTTTGAACAATATCTAAAAACTGGCTCTGGAAAAGCATTTGCATACAAACATCTAATTTCTGTAGATTTAGAGAAAGATTTTGCTAGTGGGAGAATACCAAGGTGATACGAAGCCTTGGCGAAGTACACCAAGTCCCGCAGCTGATTAGAAATTCATGCCGAGAACAACGAGGCATAGAATTTCAATCACGCTGAGCGTAGCGAAGCGCTTCAACGTGATTTAATTAAGCATAGCGACGAGGGACGGCTTAGAAAATCAATCACGCTAAACGCAGCAAAGCAACTTATTGTGATTAAATTATATAATATATGGAAAGATTTGAATTTAATATCACAATAAAAAAAGACAAAAAACCCACTGAAAAATCAGAGGAAACTTTTGAATTTCATATGGAAGATAACGAAAGAAAAACTTTTGAAAAAATAACCCGAGAAGAAAAAGAAAAACATTTAGATATAAAGGAAACTT
>Ga0208958_1002748_pt1 | contig 14632 bp, 17 predicted proteins | sample RifOxyB1_FD_184032 | JGI IMG/M metagenome (GOLD analysis project Ga0208958, IMG submission 184032) | Soil microbial communities from Rifle, Colorado - Rifle Oxygen_injection B1 (SPAdes) | ecosystem: Environmental > Terrestrial > Deep subsurface > Rock core/Sediment | place: Rifle, Colorado... | reverse complement strand
TACATCGTGGCGTACGGGTTTATGTAGTGACCCGTGACCCAAGAGAGCATAGCGAAACGATGGAAGAGCAGTCCGAAGCTGAAATTCGTCGTTTTGAGGCCTTAGGAGTACAAGTACTTCTATGTAGTGGTAATCATCACAGAAAACTCGCTATTTTAGATCGGCAAGTGCTTTGGGAGGGCAGTCTTAATATTTTGTCGCAGGCGAAAAGCCGCGAAATTATGCGTCGAATTGATAGTAAGGAGCTAGCAACCGAGATGTTTAGCTTTCTAAAATTCGAAAATTTCCTCTAGACAACCTCTTGGGCTATAATAGGGGCATGAAAAGTGTGATGGATGATTTTTTAGTGAATCTTTCTGACACCTTGCCTTGGGATGAACTGGACGCGTTTGCTAAGGGTAAATACGGCAGAGTTTCTGACAAGACTTACCAATTTGTGCTTGATGAAGGCAATAGAGAATTTTTAGTTAAGGCAGCCTTGAAAAGTTTGAAGAAGACCGATCCGGAGAATGCGAACGAATATAGGGCAGAGCAACTAGCAGATATGATGAAGCGGTTTGCACAAAATGCGCTAAAGAATATGGATCAAGCAAAGCCTACGAAATAGTGATTTTTAGCTTCAAAACTTTAGCAATTCTTTTAATTTTTTCAAAAGACGGGTTGACCTCGCCGCGTTCAATCATTGCGTAATAGTTAACAGTCACATTGCCGGCTTTTTCAGCAACTTCTGCTTGAGTAAGATTTAATTTTTCCCTGGCTTGTTTCGCTTTCTTAGAAAAATGTGCCAAATCTTGGCTATTCATATATTGATATTATATCACGTTGGCTATTTAGCCTGGATTTCCAGCGTATTTTTATCAACTTTGGATTTTGCTTCCATTCTTCTTTTTTGGCATCCTGGGCACGTGCAGGTTTCGAACCCTTCGGACCCATAACCACTTACTCTGAGTGTACCACTTTTAAGGCTAAATGAGACATTTGGGACAGTATAAAAAGGATGTCTCACAAATTAAGTGATATATTTTGATATACTAAAACAATGATTACTAATAGTATCTGTATTTATTGTAGGAAGACTGCCGATACTCGAGAACACATCCCACCAAAACAATTTTTCAAAGGAACTCCCGACAAGCCCCTCATTACCGTTCCGTCCTGTAATGTGTGCAACGCCGGATTTCAGAAAGATGAAGACTTTTTCAGGCAATTTTATGCATCTATGCTCATGGCGCGGTCTCCAGAAGCAAAAAAACTGATGGAAGGAGAGGTATCACGATCCATTCTACGTACGCCAGCTCTTGGTCATCAAATGTTCAGTCAGATGAAGCTAGTGGACGCATATACGAAGTCAGGTCTATATAAAGGGAAAGTGACGATGTATACCGTTAGCGATTCAGATAAAACAAGAATTAATCGAGTTGTTACAAAAGTGATTAAAGGACTTTTCTTCCACGAATTTGGTCAGACCGTACCGGAAGATTGGATAATTAAGATAATTTGGATTACTCCACAAGTCGAAAAGGAACAAAAACTAGATGAAATGGGGAAACAGCCATACTGGAGAGTTATCAAAGAAGACACCTTTGCTTATTGGGTAAATCATGTTCCGGAGACATTCCAATCGGTTTGGTTATTGGATTTCTTTAAAATCCCGCTCTTTTACGTCTTGGTATTAGATAAAAAGACAGCTCACCAGGAATAGTCAGCGCTATTCAGACATATAATCTTTGTATTCATCGACGTAGTTTGGGATATCCTTATTCCTAGTGAAAAGACGACTCTTCAACTTTTTAAAATTCCTAAGCAGCTCTTGATCTTTTGTACCCTTAATACTTTTTTCTAGTTTTTTAAGCGTAATGAAAGCTTTTATATACTGGTAGGAATGAAGATAATGATTTGCTAAATTATTCAAACAATATGAAACAGAATCGTTATCTCCGACCTCTTTGAAAATGCTTATTGCTGTTTTTAGGTCGGAAATTGCCTCACGATCGTAATGATCAATCATTCTTAAGTCTTTTTTGCTGTATTCCATCATATCTCGGAATCTACCGTGAGGTAGAAAACGAGCAGTTCTGACCATTTGCTCAATTTTTAGGTCAGAATACCTATTCTTCCAAATGGGAGATCGGTAAAGATAGATCATACCAAGGAGTTTTCTATTATTAGCCAGTTCGGCATTCTTTAGAGATTCTGCACAAAGCTCATCAACTTGTTTCTCACTATCCTGTATTTTGTCGTCAAGCTCTTTATATCTCTTTTCTTCTTCTTCGGTTGAAAAATTAAACCAATCCGGCGAGAGCTTAAACATTTTCCTTACATATTTCCATCCGCCTATCTTGATGGACATAGCACTTGCTTTTCTCATTTGAAAATATGCCAAGTTGTCTATCCTTTTCTGAGTTTGCGAAATCTTTATGCCGTTATCACACAAAACAATGATCATTTTATAGTCTTTTATTTGATCTAGGATAGATAGTAAAGCATCGTAAGTTTGAAGTTTTATCCCATCGTCCTTTGAGTTAGCCAAGACAGTAAGCACCTTAGCGGCTTCCTCTTTGTTACCAGCATTTATTAAATAAATAGCGTATTTTAGTAATTTCTCATCCTCCATAGGTATTTAATCCTAAAAATAAGTTCGCCTAATTTATGCTTTAGTACTCGAAACATAAACGTTAGATTTAACGGATATTTACTAAACCAGATAAATTTTGTATTGGATTTATTTAAGAGAAAGTATTTATAAGCATGATGTCGAACCATTCGATTGTGATTCTCAACCCTAGAATTTATCGTATGCATATACCCACGAAAGTTTTGCCATGTAAACACAATCATTGTGGTCGGGGATAGAGTAACACTCAGCTCAATAGATTTTTGAGCTAGGCCATATCCATAAAACCTCTGCCATTGTAGATCTGGATTAAACATAACACAGGGATCGTCACAGGTAATGAATCTGGATGAAATATTGTCGGTGCATACAAAAGCTATATTCATTCGAACCAGAACATCTGCAATATCTCCAAGAATTTTAAAAATTCCAAGCTTATGGCTGTCCTTCTTTAACTTTTTGTAGTCCTCAACAATTTTACTTTTTGTATTATGTGCTTCATCTAGTTTTTCCATTTTTTCAATTACCTCAGACAAAAAATTTTCGACAGAGTCCTTATGCCTCAGGGTTCTTTGCATGAGAGCTCCAATAAATATACACAGGACTGCATGCTCCTTTTTGTTCAACGGAAGTCTTTTGGCGATTCTCTCTCTATAAACAGTTGTGTATTCAGCCTCAATATTCCCTAAACTTTTTTCAATTGAATAGTCTTTGGTTCCACCAACATCAATTGTGTATAAATCTTTGGCAAATAAAACATTTTTAATCTTATCTAATCTTCCTCGGTGTTCATTTTTAGGGAAGATCCATATTAGAGGCTCTTTGTCGTTGATTGTGTCCGGCGTTGCAAAAGCCCTCAAGTAACATTGAGGAACATAATGCTGATTGGTCGGTTTGTTTTTCATAAATCTATAATTCAATCGGCTTACCGCCCATACCAACAATTGTCTCTCGAGCTTTTTTATCCCTTTTAGGGTATTTCTTTAAAAATTCTATGTTTTCCTCGACCAGATATACCGTACAGTAGATAGATCCATCTGCTCTTTTCAAATCTATGCCCTTAAGTATCCCTTGTCTTCTCAATTTGCCTCTTGTAGCCGGGTGTAGGCTGTAATCGGTTTGAAGTTGCCACTCTTTGATCCAAACTTTATTGTCGCTGTCATAATCAAGAGACGGAATAACTTTTTTTTGAATATTATTCCAACAATCTCGACATCTTAAACCTTTGGGATTCCACCAAATTTCATTACCGGGGTAATTTTCTCTGCAAATAGCACAAGTATAAGGTCCTTCAGTTGCATCAAGATAAAAACCTTTTACTTTTTCCTTCTTTAACCTTAATTTTCTACGAAAATCGATTTGGGCCTGTTTATAGAAAATGTCAAACAACCCAACCAATCTTTCACCTTGGTCGCGGGCTTCCGCGTCAGTTATGTCCTGCCCGTATTCCTTTTTATAAATTTCTTTAAATTCTTGTATGGCTTTATCGGATAGCATGTTTTAGATAAGCCGCAACCAATTGTTATCTTTAATTTTTCCTCTTTGGGTAAGCTCAAACTTAACGGTTCCCTTTTTTCCTTTGAAAGTTTGGTGAACTTTGACAAAACTCAAGAGTTTTTGGGTAAAAGTCCCCTCGTCCTCCTGTTCAAATCCTTTCAGATCATATTTACCTCTAATCATCTGGGCATTTGTATGTAAACCTTTTCTGGGAAATCCGGCCGGTATAAGTAGACAGGTTCTGTAGTGTTTTTTCGGAATTCCTTTATCGTATTTGCATTCTATTGCCGTAAACTTGCTGTCAGGTTTTTTAAAAAGCTTGAAATTGGTATTGCTCAATTCGATTTCCTTCAGCTTTTTGGGAACAACATTATCTATGACATCAATCATTCTGGACATCTGATCCGAATATACATCTGCCCAATACCTGCCTTTCGCTTTATCAATGCTTGGATTTGATTCCAAAGGTTCCTCTAGTATTTTTAGAAAGCCGTCCCGGGCTTTTACAAACGATGCCCTCAGTTCTTCCCTTCTTCTGGGATTGAAATATAACTCCTTCACAAATTTATCCGTATCCTTTTTCATTAACTTGCGAAGCGATTTACTTAGTCTGACACTTTCCATATTTCTTTAAGCTTGTTATACCTTCTCTGAAACAAAACTAAAATACTGCCTATTCAGAGCGACTTTTGCTTTTCTTTTGTATTAAAGCATAAGTTTCATAATTAACTAAATTTGGCTCTTTTATTCCAAAGATATCCTCACATATCTTTATTGCAACACCACACGCAACAGCGTTATGGTTTCCAAAATCAACTCTGAGATCAACGTTGGATTTCCCTTGTCTTATATTATAAATGGCACCTTTCTTAATACCGAATTTTTTCAAAATTTCCATCAAATCCTTCTTTTTGTTAAAAAATACATTTGTTTCCCAAATAGGAATATCCGAAATAATTCTTGTACCGCTTTTCATAAACTGCATAAATTCATTTCCGGTTTCGTCAAAATGGAAAACAATAAAAGACCCGTTTGGTAAATGTTTTAAAGCAAACTTCATAAAATTTGGACCATTATTATTGCTCCAAATTCTTTTTAATTTAAATTCATATATCTTCTGCCAGGTTTTAAAAATCGGGCCATAAAAATCAAACTCGATATTTATATCAATTCCTAAAACCCTTTTCTTAAAAATCCAAGGTGAAAACATAAGAAGCTAAATACCCTTTAAATACTTATCAACCTCACTGCTTTTGACAGGAATTGTAGTTATCGGAGTTGTTTCTTTAAATTCATAATTCGCTTTGTATTCTCCGAATTTATCAAAAGTTAATCTTACCGGAATATTATCCCTGACACTTTTTGGAATATCAGCCAATTGATCTGCACAAACTATTAAATGCACCCCGGCTTTATAAGCCATCGACGTTAACCTTTTAAGAGCATCTTCTCTTTCAACATCGTTAAAATCAAAATTATAGATAAAATAGATCTCCGGGAATTCCACTTTATTTCCTCCAGCCTTTAATTTAAATCTTCTATCGGTTTCTGTCATACACCACCTGAGCGCAGAAATTCCCCTGTCCCATTCAGTGATTATCGGTGATAAATAATGAGGCATGTTTTTGTATTTTAAATAAGAAAAAGTTGAATCATAAATAATAAGATTTATCTCTTTGGTTGTGAAAGTAGATAGGACAGAGACAAGAAGCGTCTCAATTAATTCATACCTTTTGCTTATTGGGTTTCCTACGACGATCAAGTTACCGATTTTCCCAAAATCAACTTTAACAAGCTTGTCCTTATTATCCTTTCCCAATACCATCTCCTTGGGGTTTTTATTTCCCAAAAACTCTTTTGGCAAAAACGATGCCTTTCTGGGTTTGTAATCAGTATTTGGAGGTGGTAACTCTTGTGCAGGAGGAAGTTTTAAAGGTGGTAGATTTTTAATGAATTCTTCAGCGTTTTGAATCAGAACTCTTCTTGGCTTTGCAGACCCTTCGAAGGAAGAGACAACTTTCAAGGCTTCAAGCTGATCCATTAATCTTGCAGCTCTTGCATATCCAATTGCTAATCTTCTTTGAAGAAGTGATGCTGCAGCCGCATCATATTGGCAAACAACTTTGATTGCGTCTTGAATTAAATCGTCTAACTCATTATCAATCATAAACCCATAATATTATCTATTTGCTGTGATTGCAAGAAATTGTTAATCAGAAACGAAGTACTGAAAAACCAATCCTAGATAATTTCTTTTAATTCCCTCTCAAGATTGCCTGCAAAGATACTTAAATCGGAATAATCTTTTGAAACAACCCTCTTGATACCCAGAGCCTTAGCATGATCGTTATATTCTGGAACTGAAGATATCGAAATCACTTTATCGTTATCAAAATTCTTCAAATCGACATTGTGGAAAGATCCACCGAGAAAACAGTCGCGGTCGAGAAGTAAAATATCAAATTTAACCTGAGGGTTTTTATTTATCAGTTCCTCCACCTGAATATAGTCCGGAATTACTGTTACCGAAAATGCAACTTCCTTTTCCTCCTCAATTTTCCTTAAAACAGATAGAATATTTTCAATCGTTTCTAAGTCGTCTTCAAGGACAAGAATTTTAACGTCTTTCATATTCTAAAAAGGAATCTCGTTCTTTGGTGGTTTGTAATGAGTCAGTTCATCCCCCAAATGTCTGTACTTACACCACTGGCAAGATTCGCTTTCTTCGGGAGTCGGACCGGAAATAAGCGTGTCAATTTTCTTTGCAAAATGTAAAAATCCATCATCATCAATTGGAACCTCCAACCAACTAGGAGGGAAGATTAAATTTGCATTGGCTTTTTCAAAATTAACTTGATCTGGATAAAAAATCAAAAGCCCGAGTCTTGTTATTTTAACGGGATCACCACTTGCGGGATTTTCTAAAGCAAACTTATATGCATTGAGCTGTGTGCCATATTTATCAATTTTTTCAACATTCGCCTGACTTATTTTAAGATCAACCAAAAGATGTGAACCGTCTCCAAGTTTAACTAAAAGGTCATATTTACCTTTTATGTATATATTTGTATCCGGAACTTGTTTCGACTCAACCCATCCTTCTTGGGTTTCAACTAATCCGTTAGGTAGTTTATCTGAAAGAGTATGAAGATCTTTCCCAACTAGATTTCCCTGAATTAGTGAATTGATAGCAGAAAAAACTCCGGGCATAGGCATTTTGGGTTGAGTTATTCCATGTTTAACTTTGAGGTAATAGCACAGCTTGCACTCCTCATAAAGGTAAGCGAAGTCTGATGGTGAAAGTTTATACATATAAATTGTTTTACCTATTTACCACTCAAAAATATCAACAATGCTTTCAATCGCATCTTTAATACGTTTTATAATTCCCTGACGTTCTAATATTCTAGGTTGTTCTGGTAGTAAGTCTGCAATATCCTGTTCATGAGGTAGTTTCTGGGTGTATAGATACTCTCCAATTAAATGTTCAATGCTTTCTGATGGCATGTTTATTTTCTCTGATAATTTGTTTACCGAGTTAATTCTTTCATTTGTCCAAAATTCACTAAATGCTTTTTCTACATCTTCAGATTTACCAACTTTCGGCAAATTCTCCTCAATAAACTTTCTTATCAAGTCTTTCTTCTTTCTCAATTTTATATCTCTATCAAATATTTTCAGAATCTCATCAGTTTTTCTTTCCCTTATTTTATCTGAGCTAATATTTTTAAGGCCAGCTATAAGCAAAATAATATAATCAAAATCCACGATATCCCGAACTAAAAGTTCGAGTTCAAAATCAATTTGGTCAAGAATTGATTCAGTTCCAGCGTCGTGATTTTTTCTATCTTCATAGATATCTAAATATTTGCTTTGGTAGTCGTAGAATTCTTGTTCAGATATTCCCAGATCATCAAAAGAAAACTCAGCAAAAGTCTCAAGTGAAGCTTTAATCCTAAGTAGGTCACGAAAATCTTTTACAAACGCTGCCTTTTCTTCTTCACCCTTCAAATTGTCAACTGAGGAAACATTAGGTACTTTTTCTTTTAGTTCAGATAGTTTATCTTCAAATTCTTTTTTCTGAACTTCGTATGGCTTTTTGAACACTATTTCTTTTGCGTTCTCGTCTCCAAATAGTGCCAATGCCTTATCCGTAGCTTCTTTTAAATTTCTAAATGAAATGATATTTCCATGAGGTTTATCTGAATTATAAAGTCTATTTGTTCTAGAATAGGCTTGAATTAATCCGTGGTACCTAAGATTTTTATCTACATACAAAGTGTTAAGAAGTGGACTATCAAAACCTGTTAGAAACATATTAACCACAAGCACTAAATCAACTTCCTTATTCTTAATTCGTCCTTGTAGATCACGGTAATAATCGTAAAAACGATCTGTTGAGAAATTTGTGGAATATTGATCGTTATATTCTTTAATACAATTTTCCAAGAAATCTCTAGAAAGCTTGTCACCCACTGTTCCTTCTCCAGCAAACACGTCTACATCAAGAATGTCACTGCTTTCATCCTCATTTGCTTGATATGTAAATATTGTAGCCAGTCGTAATTTATCAGATTTTTTCTTTCTTAATAGTGTGTAGTACCTCTTTAAAACATCAATACTTGAAACTGCAAAAAGTGCATTAAATTTTCCATTTTTGGTTTTTCTTTTCCAATCTGCTAAGACATAATCTGAAATTTTATTTAACCTGTCGTCGCTTTCAAGAATTTCCTTGGTGTTAATACCTTCGACCATTGCATCGGCAAAAATATCAGCTTCTAAAGTACTAGAATCTTTCTGTTTATATTTGCCAACATATTCAACTGCAAAGCCCAATACATTATCATCTGAAATTGCGTTAGTAATAATATATTTATGTAAACATTCGGTAAAAACATCGGCGGTAGTAACTCCACCTACATTGTTCTCAGCAAAAATTGGGGTTCCAGTAAAACCAAATAGTTGTGCCTTTTTGAAGAACGCTTTAATCCTTGCATGTGTCTGGCCAAATTGACTCCTATGACATTCATCGAAGATTATTACTACTTTTTCATCAACAAGATTTTTAAACTGATCAATGTAGTGTTCTCGCCCAATTGCTATATCAAGTTTCTGAATCGTAGTTACAATTAATTTTCTATTTTCATCTTTCAATTGAGCAACTAAATTCCTTGTATTATCAGTGCCATCAACTGAACCTTCAGAAAATGAATTAAATTCTTTAGTTGTTTGAATGTCCAGATCTTTCCTATCAACAACAAATAAGACTTTCTTAACTTCTGGGATTTGTGCCAAAATTTGGCTAGCTTTAAAAGAAGTTAACGTCTTTCCACTTCCTGTTGTGTGCCAAATGTACCCATTTTTATCTGATAATTTAACCCTTTCCTCGATAGCCTTAACTGCATAATACTGATACGGCCTTAAAACCAATGGTATTTTCCGAGCTTCAGCCAAAACAATATATTCTGCTATCATTTCCGAAACATTACACTTTGCCAAAAACGCTTCGGCAAAATGGTTTAGGTCAGTGATTTTTTTATTGTCTTTATCAGTCCAATAGAAAGTTTGTTCAAATGATTGTCTTGGATTATTAGAAAAATATTTAGTATTTACTCCGTTAGAAATAATAAAGATTTGAACATATTCAAAAAGAGTCCCCGTAAAAGAATGATTGTGATACCTTTGGATTTGATTAAACGCCTCCTTCATTTCCATCCCTCTTCGTTTAAGTTCAATCTGAACAAGGGGTAGTCCGTTTATTAAAAGAGTTACATCATACCTATTTTCGTATTTTCCAAATTGAGTAACCTGGTGTGTTACTTGGTATTCATTTTTACACCATTGGTCTGTATTAAAAAACCTGACAAATTTTTCCGTGTTATCTTCTCGCTTTAGTAAAAATCTGTCTCTCAAGGTTTTGGCTTTTTGGTATCTATCACCTTTATTTAGATGATTAAGTATTTTTGTAAATTCGCTATCAGAAAATGTGGTTTGATTAAACTTTTCTAGTTGGGTTTTTAAATTTATCTCTAGTGATTTTGGATCTTCCAAAACAACGGGAATAAATCCCAGTCTATGGAGTTGTTCTATTAAGGTTTTTTCCAATTGTATTTCAGATTGATGTGTCATTGGACGGCTTTTTCTTTTAACCAGGTTAATAATATATCTTCAAGATTGTAATAATCTTCATAATAATCCGTATAAGCAGAATAGAGAGCCTCCTGGGTTTCTGAATGTATCCTGATCTCTAAACCAGAATCAGTTCCTGATGAATTAAAAAATGAAGGTTCAACAATAAATCCATCCAGTAAGTTTGGAGCGTAGTTATGTTCAAATATCAAATTGCGAGTTAGGGAAAATCGTTCACTAAATTCATCTTTGTTGTTAGAATTATCAATTGTCTTAATTAGGTCAGTAGCTTTTTTGCCAAATATGTACATATCTGCTAGACAGTTGGAAAACTGACGAAATGAATTTTCATCTTTAGAGTGACTGTTAATAAAATCCACCTTGTGTATTCTAAGAAAGGTGAAGCTTGTGATAAAAAGTCTTGTCTGGTCATACAGCAACCTATAAAGTTGTCTTTCAGTATTCCAAGTGTCACCATAACTATCAAAAATTTTTGTCCAAATTGGCTCCAAAGATTCAATTGTTACGAGAGTACCTTGATCTACCATAAATCTGGTTACTTTATCTTCACCACAGATAAGAGTACCTTTATTATCCTCAACCTTGTATATAGTTGTTTTCGTAATTAGGTCTGCCAGTTGGTTATTCATATTTATATAAACATCCTCTGCATTAAGCCTTTTTTCCAATTTTCTGCAAGGTCAATTTTTTTCTGCTTGGATTCTATAATTTTATCTATTGAAGTTAAAAACTCGGCAATTTTTTGTTGTTCAGGAAGTGTGGGAAAGTGGTTTCTCATCTTTCTTACCTCTTTGCCAGATATTTCCAAAAAAGTAGATCCATTAGCCAATCTTAAAAATTTATTGATATTATTTATTATTAAGTAATAAATAAACTCATTATTATTCTCTTTATTAACAATAATCGATTGGAATCCTTGATTTGTTGTGCTTTCTTTTGTTGCAATTGAAACGCGACCAATCGTAGCCCTCGAAGTCAATAATAATGTCCCCACTGGTAACAATTTTGTAGAAGATGACTTCAATCCCAACTCTGTTATTTGTCGAATACTTATATTGATGTATTTAGCCCCAATCTCTGTTGGTGTAAACCAATTAATGTCTCCATTCCAATATTCTGGTCTGATAGTATCTGGTGTTCCACCTCCAACTATGTCACCCATATCGCCCCATCTTTTCTCTTCCCATTTTGGAAATTCCTTACCATTTCCATCTTTAAATCTAATTTCTTGGGAAAAGATTTTTTGCATCATTCCTTTTTTATAAACTTCTAAAATTTCTTTTTGTTTTTCCAAATTCTGAAGCCAATTATTAACTTTCGATAGAAATTCAGAAATCCTTTTTTGTTCATCAATATTGGGAAGTGTGATTTTTGCAGATTTTACTGTTTCAGATTTAAGATTTTTGACCGCAGAGCCAGCAGCTAAACTCAAAAATTTCTGCCTAACGGCATTACTACCCAAAATTTCATATAAAAATTCGTCATTTAAATCTTCATTGTTTTTATTTCTTAAAGCAAGCCAGCCGTCGTGTATACTGCCATCTATTTTTAAAATATATGGTCTGCCAAAACTCATTGAATTTGATAATACAAAATCACCAATTTTTACAGTTCTGGAAAGCTTTGCCCCTTCTCTTGTGATTTTTTCCTCTGTTTTTTCAATATATTTTGAGCCTTTTGGCACATCACCAATTTTTATCCATGGAACACCGTCAGGCGAATTTGTAATATATTTTTTGATTGGCCTCGGAGATGCACCCCTTTCAATCAAAAGTAATCTTCCCAACAATTTTTCTTCCCATTCATCCTTAAATTCAGGAAAACGTAGACTTGGGGTATTTTTTTGCATATTAGAAGGGTTTGTCAATTTTCAATTCATCACAAAAATCTACAAGTTTGGTTTGAAGTTCAATCTCTTCTTTTGAAAGATCTTTTAATTCATTAGCAACTTTCTCAATATCTACTTGCTCTTCTTCCTCGAAGGTGTCTACATATCTAGGAATGTTTAAGTTATATTCGTTCTCTTTTATTTCATCTGTTGTGGCTCTATGGGAATACTTTTCAACCTCTTTTCTGTTTTTATATGTCTCAAATATTTTAATAATATTCTCTGTTGTTAAATGATTTTGGTTTTTACCTTTCTCAAATTCTTTTGAGGCATCAATAAACAAAATATCTTCATCTTCCTTGCGGCATTTTTTAAAAACCAAAACTGTAGCTGGAATACTTGTACCGTAAAACAGATTATGTGGAAGACCTATTACAGCATCAAGGTAGTTTAATTTCTCAATAATATATTTTCGAATTTGTCCTTCTGCACCAGATCTAAATAAAGCTCCATGTGGCAGGACTACAGCCATCGTACCGTTATCGGCCAAGTGATAAAGCATATGGGTAACAAATGCATAATCTGCAGCCCCTTTTGGAGCAAGTCTGCCGTATTGGGAGAATCTTTCGTCTACTTTCAAAACTGGATCGCTCTCACCCTTCCACTCTGCAGAAAATGGAGGATTGGCAACAATTACTTCTGCCTTTAAGTCAGGGTTCCCGTCATCTGTTAGAGTGTCACCTTGTTTGATTGAGAACCGATCGAAATGAATACCATGCAAGATCATATTCATACGAGCAAGATTGTATGTAGTTTGGTTTAATTCTTGCCCGTAATAATTCGCAACTTCTGTATAGTCACCAATGCGAAGAAGTAAGGATCCAGAACCGCAAGTTGGGTCGTAAACCGACCTGACTTTTTGTTTATCCTGGGTAACAATCTGGGCTAAAAGTCTGGAGACTTGTGCGGGTGTATAAAATTCTCCGCCTTTTTTTCCAGCCCCTGCTGCAAACTCACCAATTAGGTATTCATAAGCATCACCCAAGACATCACTCTTTGCATCTTCAAGTTTGAAATCAATACCATTTAAAAGAATAAGAACTTCAACAATGACGTCACTTTTTTCTTTTTCACCTTTGCCTAATTTTGAAGAGCCTAAATCCAAATCATCAAAAAGTCCTTTAAAATCATCTTCACTTGCAGTATTCGCAGAGGTCTTTTCAATTGTATTAAATACATTTTTAAGATCTTCAAGAATAAATTTATCTTGATCTTTAACCTCCCCCTTACCTTTTTTGACCAGGTAAGAAAAAAGTTCTGTAGGCTTTAGGAAATAACCAAGATGACCAACGCAGCCAGATTTGACTGATTCTAAGTACAGTTTCCCGTCTTTAGTGTTTTCATTTATTTCTGAGAACATAAAGTTTTCTCTTATTAGAAGTTTTTCGTTAACATATTGCTCGAGCTTTTCTGATAGGTATTTGTAAAAGATGAAGCCAAGGATATAATTTTTATACTCGTCGGCATTCATTTTACCCCGAAGGACATTGGCAACTCCCCAAAGTTGTTTCTCTAAAAGGCGTTTATTATCTTCTGACATCCTAGGCATATTTTATCACTTCCAGTTCAGCTTGATAAAGCAATAAATAGTTTATAAAGGGTAATCGGGGTCTTGCCCACTACGATTAAGGTATTTGTAGCTAAAACTTCTTCACCCTATCAGCGTCAAAGAGGATTCCCGTTTCCAAGAAATACCCTCGGATTGACCGGTATACCATATACATTCACTTGGAAGTGAAGATGAACACCGGTTGCCCAGCCGGTTTCACCTTGGCCGCCTATCACACTGTCTGTAGTGACCTTCTGGCCTTTGTAGACATAGATTTTGTCTAAATGGGCGTAGATGGTTTGGATGTTATTACCATGATCGATAATGATATGTTTGCCAAAGCCCCAAAAGGTTTCACCGGCATAAATTACGGTTCCATCCATGGCCGGGTTAACCGGATCATCCAGTTTTCCGGCAATATCGATGCCGGTATGAAATGGTTGATACAAGCTTGACTCACCAAATTCCAGGGTAATTACGCCTTTAGCCGGCCAGACAACTAAAGGGCTAATCTCTTTGATGACCTTGCCAGTAGCCGGATCTTTAATCTGGATAGTGTGAGTGATTGGATTTTGGTCAATCAACTTATCGGAAATGACATTGAGGCCGACTTGGGTCAGGATAATAACTGCAATGACCGGCAGCATTAAAACGGTTAAAAAGGCAATGAGGACGTACTTAAGTTCTTTGCGAAACGACCACAGAGCCAGAATCAGTTTCGGGTTCATGGCTAGATATAGACTTCCCGAGGATCGGTAGTCAAAAGCGGGTGCTCTTCTTCCGAGGCCACAACTTTGACAGCGACGTGGTTTTGGTCGGCAATAATCAGGGCTTCACCCCGATCACAGGTAAGAAGGTAGTGCTGTTCGTAAGCAGATAACTGGAACTCTTGAGCGACTTTCTTAATGGTGGTCGTATCCTGACGCATGAGAAT
>Ga0208958_1002745_pt1 | contig 14633 bp, 11 predicted proteins | sample RifOxyB1_FD_184032 | JGI IMG/M metagenome (GOLD analysis project Ga0208958, IMG submission 184032) | Soil microbial communities from Rifle, Colorado - Rifle Oxygen_injection B1 (SPAdes) | ecosystem: Environmental > Terrestrial > Deep subsurface > Rock core/Sediment | place: Rifle, Colorado... | reverse complement strand
TGCACCCTGCCTGTTTTTTCATCAACCTGAGCGATTAATGCATCAGTATAAGTTGAGCGTAATTTAGATAATTCCCTATAGCTCAGGATCAAGTCAATAATTTCATGCTTGTCTCTTATCTCTCTTAACACTCTTTCGTTCGTAGAAGGCGCCCCAGAGCTCGTTTTTTTAAGTGAACTAAGGTGTAGCTTCTGATAAAGAACTTCACCTAGCTGTTTCGGGGAATTAATATTAAACTGGACACCAGCCATGTCCAATATCTTATCTTTTAATTCGAGGATTTGTTTGTCGAAACTTGCAGCCAATTTTTGCAGGAACTTTGTATCCAAACTTATTCCATTTCGCTCCATACCGATAAGCACACCAATAAGGGGCATTTCGATATTATGAAAAAGTAATTTGAATTTTGGCTGCACTTCAATTAATTTTGAAAGTTCTTCATACAAACGGAATGTCGCATCCGCATCGGCACAAGCGTAATTTCCAAGTTTTTCTGGTGGAATAGAACCAATCTGGCCTTTTACTTCGGCCAATTTAAGCAATTCTTTGAACTCCAGCATTTGCATGCCAAAAAATTTTAACGCAAGCGACTTCAGCCCGACCGTTCCCTCACCCATTTGCAGAATATATGCTGCGAGCATAGTATCGAAATATACTCCTTTAACCTCAAATCCGGCGTTTTTTAGCACATGAATGTCAAATTTAATATTGTGTCCGATCTTTTGAATTTTTGGGTTAAAGAAAATCTCAGCAAGACTATTTTTCAAAGCAGGATCATTCTCCCAGCTTTTAGCAGGGATAAAGAACGCCTCACCTGCCTTGAATGAAAACGACATTCCAACAACCTTGCAGTTCATAAAATCCAGTGAATCAGTTTCTGTGTCAAAGGCAAACATCTTTTGCTTTGCTAAATCTTGGATAAAGCTTTCGGCGCTAGATTTATCAATAACTTCATAATCAACCTTATCTGTTTTATCTGTAATTTGACCACTTTTTGCTGCGTTTTGCGCATCCGGATAAAGGAAAAGGCTCTGTTGAAAGTTCTGACTACTCTGAGTATTCTCAGGATTCTGACTATTGCCCGCATTGTTCTCATTACTTATTTTATTTCCCCCAATAAGCTCCCCATTTAATTTCTGCACTCTTTTGACAAGTGAATGGAACCTGTATTTTTGCAAAACCGCCATTATGTTTGCAGAATCAAGGTTTGGCTTTGATTTTTCCAGGTCAAAATCGACTTTTATGTCTGTCTCTATCGTGGCCAGCTGCTTGCTTAATTGCGAACTCTCAACTCCCTTCTCAAGTGCATTTTTTATCCTATTTTTGTCGATTTTGTTCAAATTTTTGTATACATTATCAAGATGGCCGAACTCTGCAATCAAGTATTTCGCACTTTTCTCGCCTATGCCTGGCACACCCGGGATATTATCGCTGGCATCGCCTCGCAGGGCTTTATAATCAATGACCAGTTCCGGACCAAAGCCCATTTTCTCTTTCACCTCAGATGAGCCATACAATTTCGCTCCGCTGAATGCTGATCCGGACATATACACGTAAGTATTTTTATCAACGAGTTGAAAAAGGTCTTTATCGCCGGTTACGATAATTGTCTCCAGGTCCGGCTTGTTTTCGATATTTTTCATACTCACAATACTGCCGATCAAATCGTCTGCTTCATAGCCTTTTGCCTTGTAAATTGGGATTCCGAAAGCGTCAATTATCTCATGCACGATTGGTAATTGATCGATCAGCTCCTTATCCGTTGGCTTTCGCGTTGCCTTGTATTCTGGATAAATCTCAATCCTTCTTGTTGGCTTGCCAATATCAACTGCGCACATCACATATTCGGGGTGAAATTTCTCCAGGACCTCGAGCATTAGAACGCTGAATCCATAAGCTGCGTTTGTCTGCACACCATTGACAGAAAGTGTCGGCGGATAAGCATGATACGCACGGTGCACAAGCGCATGCACGTCGATAAGAACGAGCTTTTTGGAATCAGATTTCAGGTTCATACTTAGATATTATACTGAAGAAAAGGATCTGTCTACTAGATCTCTGAAATAACACATTATGCTTTCACTAAATCTTGAATCTCGGGTGTATTACCCATGAGTGTTTTAAAAACCTTGAATAATTCCCTATCAGATAATACATGTTTAAGTATTTTATCGGCCCTATTTGAGGGAAATCCAAAATACTCTTGATCAGGCTGAAAATCAGCGATAAGCTCGGGATATCTATAAACCTTATATCTATCACCTTCATGTAATTCTCCCTCCCCGTGCGTGATATCTGCTATCCTGACATCCAGCTGTGCACTTACAGTTTCACTTTCAACTTGTCTGTCATAGCCCGGCTGATCGGATACATTTTCATAGTCGTGATCTTCTTGGTCTTCCCCCTTCATCTCCTTTGTAATTCTTAAATCATTTGGAAATTTTAGCGGGTCAATTATTGGAGATCTCAAATAAATTCCAAATTCATCCCGCACTCTTAGTTCAGGATCATGCAAAGCGCGTGAAGGAAACTCGAAACGAATATTTAGCCCCATTTCCTCAACTCTTCCTTTATGCAGTTGATATTTAGCTTCCCTAGTTTCCCATTGCATTGCTTCGAAACCAACTTGCATTGGAAATCTTTTTACAGTAAAAAGCTCTATTTTAACAAAATCATTAGGATTTATTTCCAAGAACTCCTTTAAGTCTGTCTCATCCCCACCTTTAACATATTCAAATACTTTCCCAGAACCATAAGTAACTGTATTTGTTCCAAATTGCGAACCAACCGTAGTTGTATCATCATCTAGTGTATACCTAATACTAATTGGAACATCATCAGGAAGGAAATCTAGAAGCTCTGGTATAGCCCTTTGTATATTCCCTGGAACTTGCTCCATGTCGATAGTATGCCCAAGCTCAGCAGAAGAAGGTAGTTCATCGCCAGTACCGATTTTACCAATAAGTTGAACCCCCTTAGAAGCTGCAGCAGCAGATGCTAAGCCCGCAGCCCCAAATTTGAGAAATTTCTCTCTGGTTAATTTAGGTCCACCCAATTTTTCAGGTTCTGGTGTTGTCATTCTGCAATTGTAATTTTAGTTGATAAAAAATCTTAAGGCATTCTAAGGGTTATCCATATATTATCTCGCTCCGACAATTCTCGATTGACTTCCAAAATCATTGGCTTGAAAAAATCTTGTCAATGCATCATTGCGTACATCATCTGGTTGTTGTTGTAGATAATCAAACCAATCCTTTAGGTCACCCAGCCAATTTTTTAATGTCTCTGGACTTCCAGTTAATAATCTTGAATACATATAGCTATCTGTTAGATTGATTTCGGGTATTTCCTGACCAGGAAACATTCTTTTCACAATCTCACGCGTAAAAACTTTAGCAACTGGTTCCATCAACCAATCCAGCATTTCCCTTTTTTCGTCCAACTCTCTATGAATAGCGTATTCTCCCAGTATGTCTGCATCAGTATTTCCGTGATTTCGGGATTTTCTTGCTCTTTGCTCAATATCCGATAAAGGTGAATCAGATCCTGCTTCTGTCATCTGGTAGCTAACCTCACCTTGTAGTGCATTCAACATTGGGGTAAAAGTTTGTGCATCAGGTTCATATGTCCTAACAGGATATCTACCTTTCACATCGCGTCTTTCCCCAGTTTTTCTATGTTTCTTAATTTGCTCTTGAACTAGTCCTTCTGAGTACTTATCGTCAGTAATAAACTTATCAACATCTATATCACTTGAAGATTGCAATCTGTCTCTAATAAATTCATCAATGGTTCCATTTGCTCTCGCTACTTCAATGTCAGCTTGTACTTGTCTCATCAATGCTCTCCAGTATTCTGGATGACTTTCCTGCAATTGCTCAGGAGTTGTTCCAACTGGCAGATCAAGATCAAATAACAACATTCTCATTCCAAATTTTGCTTTTGCTATGTGTCTTCTCTGTCGCATTCGCCAATGGGTTTGCAGACTATCACGCATACGTTCGACTGCTGAATCTTTATATTCAGTCTGTCCATCCATAGATTCAAGTTTCCCACGAACGTAATTCTTTAGCCCCGCAATACCTTGTTCCGATAAAATCTTATCGTACTCTACTGTATTAAGATCAGGGGAAGTATGATAAACGTTGAATAAAGCCCTTAGCTCAATTTCCTGTGTAGTATCATCAACAATTGCCAAACATTTGCTAAGTAATTCTTGTGGTGTAGCTTCCATATTCTCAATAGAATCAGATATCAGATCTGCCTTAAATCCAGAAGTAACTAATTCATCTTCATATCCTTTTTTTAGTAATAAGGTCCATAAATTTTCTAACTTCTGCCTGTCGTCAGTACCAGCATAAGATATATCAAATGACAAATCTCGAGTTGTGCTATGCTTTCTTTTTGCACCCACGATCTCTACTATTTCACCAAATAATTCTATATCCCTCTCTGGCAATCTCTCTACTAAATCTGCCATAGCCTTTTTTGCCGTCTCCAGACTTAGATTCCCAACAATTTTATCTACATTTGCGACATCTATACCTGTACGCGACGAAAATTCCTGGATCTCTTTTTCAACTGCAGTTGGATCTATAAATTTTTCTAAGATCTGTGCATCTGACCCATGGTTTTTTCTCACTCTTCTAAAAACTTCATCCCTTGCGTTTCTCATGCTCTCCGGCAATCCTAATAAATTTCTAAATCCCTCATTGTTAGAGAAGTGAAGATAATGGACAGATTCTTCAAGAATTGTTAGCATCTTCGTCGGATCATTTAAATTAGCATCTTTATAATCGAGTACATTTATAACGCAATAATCGTGGCCATTTTCCCCATGGTAAATTTCTGTATTGCCAAACGCTCCAACTCCTGCAAAACTTCCGACTTCTTTCAGAGGAACAATTCCTCTAGATTGATCAAGAATATTCTGTCCTAAATAAGTAGGCAGTACCTCTCCAAATACTTTTCTATCGAATTCCGGGGAAGGTGTCCTGATTAGTTCGTATGTCATGTGTCGTTGATCTTTTATTGCCATATTTTTGTTTGTCATTAAGTAAAATAATTCTACTATATATCACCCAACGCTATACATAAAGATATACTATCTATTAAAAGATGACAACACTAACTATTATAAAGAGAAAATTAACTAGAGTCGACTTTTTCTACTCCAGCTCAAGCGTCCCTAACATTTCCAAAACCTCGTCGTTCAAATCGCCTAAAACTTTGATTGCGTATTTATCCCTGCCCTTATACACAACGCCCTCGTAGAATACATATTCCTCCCCACTGTCGTATTTCACTCTTGTTCCCTGCATATTAGTTGGGAATGCTGAGATATCAATTCTTTCGGTAGGTAAGTTAATTTTCGAGGAAGGATAAATATGAAGTTCAGGATCATTACTACTCTCATCAGCATCATTTTGTCCACCGCCAATGTATGATTCCCGCGAATCTTCATAAGCGTTATCACCCGTAGTAACAACAAGATAATTCCCGTTATCAAACACCACCATTACCTCGTAACAAACAGCATTGCCGTCCTGGATTAGAGAATTTCGAAGAGAATCAGAAAGTTTTCTGCAATCAATCACCTCAGTAGCATGACCAAGGGAAGGATTTTCACGGACCTCATTGCCTTTAGTATCAAAAGCAATGCCGTATCTGGAATTTGAAAAGGCATTTGGATCTGGTTCACTATCATTATCACTTTCATCATCATTATTTGTTCCGTCCTCACCCTGGTCCTCAAATTGATCCTCAAAATTCTCACCTTCACGGTCCTTCACAATACTAAAAACAGCAATAATCATGACCACAATCAGTCCCAAAATAGCTAACCAGATGATAATTTTGGACTCTCTTTCGACGCTATTCATCATATAGAGTATAGCATCAAACCGAATCACGATAAAGAATTTATGGTAAAATCCGCCAATATGTATATTCGTATTGGGAAATTCGACAACACGCCAGAATTCGACACAATTCCGATCCATGAACGAATTGTGGATTTTGTTGGTAGATGTGCTCCCGTAGCTTTAAATAAAAGTACCTGGGAGACTGATATTCCTACAATATTACCGGCCGATTGGGAATTATGCAAAATAAAGAAACAGGAATCTTCATTTGTAATAAATACACATGCGGATTGGTATATAAAAGTAACTACAGGCCCATTTGCAATATTAACAACTAATGCAGCTCCTGTATGGCAAGAAGATCATTTTAATAAACTTGGTATCAACAAACATCCTTACGTTATAACATGGGAAAATATTTCCAGTGAAATATTAGATAAAGCAGTTATTTTTACAATACTGCCCAATCTCGGGGCAAATCTTAGAGATTTAATTAGTGGTTGGTGGAAGAAAGGCTTCACGGCAGAACTAAGACCAGTGACTAAAGAAAGTTTTGATAATACCGTACAGGCTTTACTTTCAGGGTCATTTCCCAATTCAGATATTCATGCTGGGAATTGCGCAATTGATGATCAAGGTAGATGTATTGTTTTTGATTATCCATTAAATCACGATTTTGCTACAGATGAACCTATTAACACCAAAGGAAATATGCTGGAAGGAATCTTCGATGTAGGATCTGATTTATTATTAGGATACGAAGAACTACATCATGATATTCGAGGAGAAATTACGCAGGAAGAATGGAACAAGCGTCTATTTGAAAAAGCAGCCAGAGCAATGCATACTATGTTAAGCAATATAACGATGCAGAGTTTACAAGAGATTATTACAAATTTTGACAATATCTCAATTGAAATTATTGACGAGCAAAACATCAAAATTACTATTGGAAATTTTATATATCAAATTGAATTTCCTAGTAGTAGTTCAGGGGTACTACAAACACTATTACAAAGTGCCTTACCAAAGGCAACAAAAGAAATAAACGGGCCTGAACAAAATATGCAGCCACAAGCAGACACAATTATGGGTAGCTATAAAGGTGACCTATTTGAAGATCCATTCTCAAATAGTATTATTGTACATTGCTATTCGAACACATAATTGCAAACTTAATTCTTTCCGAACAATCTCTCAAACTCTTCTCCTTCGACAACTTCTTTATCCAGAAGCATTTTGACAAGTTCTTTCAATTTTGGCATATTTCCATTCAAAATTTTCTTTGCCTCTTCATAGGAATCATTGATAAGTCGCTTAACTTCCTCGTCAATTTCGTCCGCAGTTGTGTCTGAATAGTCACGCTGCTCGCCGTAACCGTAGCCAAGGTATTGAAGCTCATTGCTCTCCCCGTATTTCACAAGGCCGAGTTTTTTGCTCATACCGAACTGCTTGACCATTTTGCGGGCGAGCGACGTCGCCTGCTCAATGTCGTTACTAGCCCCGGACGTGATATCCCCGAAAACAAGCTCTTCAGCAGCTCGCCCGCCCATCATCACTTGAATGCGGGACATAAGCTCCTGCTGGGTCTGTTGGTATTTATCCCTATCCGGCAACTGCATGGTCCAGCCAAGCGCCATCCCACGCGAAATTATCGTAACTCGATGAACAGGATCAGATTTTGGTGAGAATTTCGCAACAATAGCATGTCCCGCCTCATGATAAGCCGTCATTTCAAGCTCTTCACTCGTTCTTTTTCGTCTCTTTTCAGGACCGGCAACAACTTTCGTAGCAGATTCTTCAAGGTCTGAAGGAGTAACTTCTTTTCTGTTATCCTTTGCAGCAATAATTGCAGCTTCATTCAACATATTTTCAAGATCAGCACCTGAGAAGCCAACCGTACGTTTTGCAATTTTTTCAAGATCAACTTCTTTACTCAATGGTTTATTCTTTGAGTGAATTTTCAAAATCTCTACCCTACCCTCGATATCCGGTAGATCAAGCACGACCCTTCTATCAAACCTTCCTGGTCTAAGAATTGCAGGATCAAGAACATCAGGCCTGTTTGTCGCAGCAATAACTATTACATTCTGGTTAGGTTCAAAACCATCCATCTCAACTAAAATCTGGTTTAATGTCTGTTCTGTATGGCTCGATTGGACTGTAGTTCCTCTTTTACGGGCAATTGCGTCAATTTCATCAATGAAGATCAATGATGGCGCGGCCCGTTTGGCTTTTACAAATAGATCACGCACCCTGGACGCGCCCGCTCCGACCAGCATTTCTTCGAACTCAGAACCGGACGTATGGAAAAACGGCACACCTGCTTCACCTGCAATAGCTTTTGCAAGTAAGGTTTTTCCAGTTCCAGGAGCACCGACCATCAAAACACCTTTTGGAATTCTAGCCCCAAGGTTCGTAAATTTTTTCGGACTTTTCAAGAACAAAACAATTTCATTCAGCTCTTCTTTAGCCTCATCAATACCTGCCACATCTTTAAATGTAATTTCAGGTTTCTTGCCCCAGAACAATCTTGCTTTGCTCTGACCAAATTGCATAAGACCATTTCCCTGGCCTTGCATTGCCTTAACCAACATTGTAACTGCAAAGAACATCGCTCCCATAGCCACTATCCAAAGGATTGTGTCAAATGAAACTGGTGGATTGTAAACTGAAAGGATTTCTACATTTTTCGAATCAAAATCAATTCCTTCTTCCTGCATGAACTTTGAAAAATCAGTTGTGAAAGATTTCCAGTTGACATGACTTCGTTCAATTTTCGTCTGTTTTTCTTTTGCATAAGTGTCCTCTCCGACCAGCCAAACTTCCTCATACCTGCCATCTTTGAACCTTTCATTAAAATCTTCCTGGTTAATATTATCCCCGGCTGTCCTTAAATATGTCCATACAACTTTCAATTCACTATTATCAAAACCATTTGTATTTAGTGCTTCTTTAAACTGTTGTTCGTGCGTGTTTTCTATTAAATAGTCTTTCTGTTGTGAACTTGTCGTCCTTGCTATTACAGTAGTATCCAGCACAACAAATTCTTTTATTCCATTTGTTCCGCCAAGGAAGAAGTCCTGAAATTTTTGCGTATAACCTTTATCCTGGAATTTATCGAAAAACTCATCTAAAGTTACCTTTTGGAACTCTGAACTTTCAACAACATTCGTGCCCTTATTCTCACTTAAATTTTCAGGGCTATATTTGTCAACCTCAACTAAATATTTGTTATACCCTACTGCATCTCCATTGTATTCAATATTCACTTGTGCATACCTATTATCCTTTATATTGCTCACAAATTCATCTACAGAAACTTCTTTTCCTTTATCAGGCGCTAAAAGTGAAGAAATGAAGAAATATCCTGCGAAAACTATAAACAGGATCAACATTATATTCGTGAAATTAAGCTTGAGCGTGATAACCTTTCTCTTTGGCAATCCAGCTCGTATATCTGACCGTCCTGGTAATTTCGGTCGCCTACTATTTGATCGACCTGCTTGACCTGGCTGACTTGGCTGGGACCGTTGATTTTGCTGTACGTTATTTGTACCTAAGTTTGTTTCTGTCATTTTTATTTTTTAAAGTGACTAAATTAAATTCGTAAATAAGATCAATTAATTTTCATGTGACGGGGGTGAGGATTGAACTCACGACCCCGGGTTTATGAATCCCGTGCTCTACCAACTGAGCTACCCCGCCTCAAAAAACCAATTGCAATTAAATTATGTAAATTGACTGGATAATTTTACCACATAAAAGCTATTTTATATGTATTATTGGGACCGATTGTGGTCACAATTAGGTAAATTTAACATCAGCATCAGCTTTAACACTAGCATTAACATTAGACGATTACGCTGTGTTCAATGTACCCCCTCCTGACACATTGGAATTGCTTACATATGTATGTAACAAATAAACGCTGGATATGGTTGATTTTATTGAATTTATAAGCTAAAATTCGTATGCATGTATGTAACTTCTTTTAAGTGTCCCAGGAAGCACTAGGAAGTAAAAAAGCTAGAGAATTGGCTACAGAAAAGCTAGAATTGGCACTAAAAAAACAAAGTAGGCAGCAAAAGACAAAACAGAAAGCTAAAAACTAACTCCCCAGCAAAACACTATTTTTTATTTAATAAAAATTATGAGACTCTTATTTCTATGCCCGACTTCAACTACCAGAGTGCACTTTGACAAAGTAATGCAATCCCTTGTACGTTTAATCATAATCAAAGCAACAGAAAGCGGCAAAATCAAAACCTACGGCGAATTGCCCGAAATTAAAATTATCACCACAGAGGATATCAACGAAATTGATTATGTAAGGAACCTTCTTCATAAATACAAAATGAATATGCGGTCAATTTATCATGATTATAAATCTGATTTTTCTGAATTGATTAGTAAGGCTGATGCAATAGTCATCGAAAATAGTTTGGAGAGTTTTAATCTTGGTTATGCGATCTCAATTGCAGAGAAACAGCGAAAGCCTGTGCTCATCCTATCAAAATGGGAACCCGGAACTGATGATAATTTCCTATACTCGCACAGAGAGAAATACAACGGTAATCATCTCATTCAGGTTGCCAAATATCAAAAATACACTATTTTGCCGACAATCATTTCTTTTATAAAAGACGCCAGTAAGCACATTTTGTCAAAGAAGATTAATTTATTTATCACTGATGATGAAAAAAGCCATATTTTAAAGCAGGCTAAACACATGTCTATTTCAAATTCTGAATTTATTAGAAAGCTTGTTGATGACGATATAATTAGAACTTCAAACCCCAGCTAAAACTTCAAACACCGACTAAAGCTTTGAACGTCAAGCCAAGCCTAGCTACTCTAGAGTTATCTAGATTTACTAAATTACCCCAATCTCGCTAAACTGCGGGAAGCCACCGTTGATCATTCCCCACCCGAGCAGGACCAATAGAGTTACAAAGAGCACCACCTCGAAATAATAGAAGCAAATTGGTGAATCCAGGCGCAAATTCTTTCGCACTATGTGTTTTGTCGTATAAGCAAGCATGAGAAGTGAATAAACTACGACAATAGTGACCACCTGCCCTTCTATGGCGAAAAGTCCCAGCACAAAGCCATTAACTGCACCAACAATTATCAGTGGTATTTTGTACACATAAATATGACAGACGTAATTTATCTGTTCAAGGACAAAAGCTGTGGCGAAAGCGAGATATCCGATAATTATCAGATAATGTCCCAATACCTCATCATAAAAATACGCTGTGTCTTTTGAGCGACCGGAGTTTATCCCCTCAAGCTCGAACAAGTGATCGTTCAATTGATTGCCTACAATATGGATCCCTACACCAAATGAAAAAATTACAAGTCCTGCAATTGTTAGATAAAAAAAGAATTTCGTCTTGGGGTTGTACCTGACCTGTTCGAAAGTGATAACTCCAGCTACCGCCCATATAAAAGTAAACACAATCTGTGCGAGCTCTGAAATACCTAATTTACCAATATCAAGAGTGAACCACTTTTCCAAAAGAGTGGGTAGCAAGGCCATTAGCACAAACGCAATCCCTTGAATAATCAACCAGATAGAAAGTTTTTTAACAGCATTTGAAGAGCCTTCCATTGAATCGACTGGATACATATAGCAATATTTCAGTAATGTATTTGATTATACAACTTATTCACTTATACACTTATTCACTTAAGTATTTGGCGATAAAGTTTCCATTGATGCTTGAACTTCCATCATCACTTACAATTTCTCCACATGCGTATTTATCATTCATAAATTTCAGGTTTACTGTTGCATTCTCATCAAAAACAGCTCCAGCAAGATCAGCTGTGGATATATTGAACTCCGGTGCTTCTTTGTTCACTGCTGCTCCAGCAACTGTATCCGCATTATAGAAAACTCCAGTGCTCAATGCAGTTCCATCTGCGTGATCAAGTTTAATAACAGTAAGAACTCTATCCCCTGTTATATTCGAATAAATATCAGCAGGATCAACTTCATAACTTGCCAATACTAAAAGCGCGGAATCAGTTCTCCAATGTTTGAAATATGAATTCGCGACTTCAGGATTCACAGTACCAGCTTCTTCAGATTTCACTGTGACTAAATTATCAGTCTCGCACTCTGCAGGCACATCACTTGGGATTTCTCCATTCTTGTCACCATCTTCAGAAGAATCCTTTACAACTAAAAAATATCCAGCAACGAGGACAACTACTAGGACCCCAGCAGCGCCTAGTCCCATTAGGAGTTTCTTTGACATAATTAAATGAATAACAAATTAATTAGCTCACCTAAATGTAAACAAGAATATACTAGCATATATTTTTTCATAGGAAAAACATTAATTGTAGTTATTTAAATTTTTTGATATGCTCTGGAAGATATCGAAACCATTTTAATAGAATTAATAGTAATCTCTTATGGATTGGATTTTCTATTCAGCAGTGATGTTCGTTGGCTCTGTCGTCTACTACCTTTTAGTAAAGAAGGTGCAGGACCTTGGGGTTGACAGGTACCTTTATATGGCCACAACATCGATCGTTCCAGCAATTGCCTACGCCTTGATCGGTTTGATTGACGGGCAAAGTTTCATTATGTCGCCTTTAGGGTTCCTAATTATATTCATAAATGCTGCTTTTCTGAACTATTTTGGATCTATCACTGGGTTTATTGGGATCAAAACTGCGCCGAATGCTGGTTATTCTGTCATTATTCAAAAAAGCTACGCTATATATACTTCTATCTTGGCTGTTTTCCTTTTCGATTCAGAGCTACCATTTTATAAAGTATTAGCCATTTTAATAATACTATTTTTCACTGGACTTATCGTTATTGAAAGATCAAACGAAAAATTCAAAATTGGTAAATGGGTTGTATATTCATTTATTGCATTTCTATTATTTGGTGGGACAACAATCGCTGCGAAATACGCTGCCAAAATTGGCGAGGACCCGAATATTTTTTTATTCTGGGTTATGCTTGTGACAGCATCCATCTCGATCGTCGAGGCATTAAGGAACAAATCAAAAATCACTATAAAACTAAATACAAAAATTATTATCTGGCTTTTCCTGATGTCCGCATCGGTCACGGTTTTCTACTGGGGCAAAAATTTATCTTCGATAACTGCGCCAAACGTGGGCTATACAGGTGCAATTAATGCCTCTTCAAATGCTGCACTGGCGATCGCTTCAGCACTAATTTACAAACAAGAATTCAAGCTCATCAAAATACTGGGCATATTTGGGGTAATTGCTGGATTGATCGTTTTGATATACTAAATCATATATTTCCCAATTTCATATAAAATTGATTTTCATATAAACTTTATAGTATACTATCTTTAATAGTTAATAACCGATTATGCAAAAAAGTTTAACCCGCATACCTCCTATTACAATAGGCGTAAAAGAATACGAAGATTTAAAACTCCTCACGAAAAGGGATAACCTAACCATATCTGGCGCTATTAGAAATATGATAACTATTTATTTAGACAAAAAAACATTACCTGTGAAAGGAAAAAATGGAACTAAAACAAGTATAAAAGACCTCCCTTTTAGTGAATTCATGTTTCATTCTGGAAGTAACAGGGTAGATAGTACTAATTACAAAGAATATTTATACGGAAAACATAGCAAATATGCTCATAACTGACGCTTCATTTATAATTGCATACTTTGACATGAACGATTCTCAACATACAAGAGCAATGTTAGATATGGCGAGAATTCAAGAGGAGGGAGAAACTTTTCTTGTAAATAATCTAGTTATTCAGGAAGTTATGACCTTGCACAACACAAGGTATAAAAGAAAAACCTTCTTTCACCATTTTTGCACAGCAATAGTAGATGGTAAGAGTATAAATATGTTTTTTAAAATGCAGGAGGAGAAGGAATTCAAGACGGTAAATAAAATGATTCTACAGGATAAAGGAAACCATCTTTCCTTCAGCGACCTTAGTTTAATAATCGATACTCAATCAATGAAAAGCGGACGACTTCTTACGTATGACAAGGATTTATCTAAGTTTGCGAAAAAAATCAAAATCCCCGTTTTTGAGAGCACCGAATATAGGATTAAATCCTAAGTGAAAGGCACCATCCGGAAATAGTCCCTAGGAATTCTGACACTATACCCCTCCTGACACCTCCTGGATATGAATATTTTTTCCGTTGCATAAACGCACATGTAAAAAATGGGGGTGTCTAGGTACCCCCTTGCCTTATCTTTAGGGGTATAAATTATTTTTTCATAGATTCAAATAACGGCTGATAGTAAAACTAGTATTCCAGGTGATAAATTCCGGACGGTATCTATAGAAGAATTGGTTGCGGGGGTACGATTCGAACGTACGGCCTTCAGGTTATGAGCCTGACGAGCTGCCACTGCTCCACCCCGCGGTTATTGCAAAAAACAAATTCCGTTGAAGAAGCAAAGAGATTATACACGATTAATGCATCAACGAACAAATCAATGTCCTACCCAGAAACATTTTGCAACGAATCTTCAATATTATTGCAGGTTTGGCGTATTATTCAAAAAATTCTCAAGGGCTGGTAATGCTTCATTTTCAGCGCCCAACACACCACGAATCGAATGCTCTCGATCTACACATCTAATCTCGTACTGTATCTCATGAGTAGCATATTTTAGCTGACGAAAAACGAATCCATGAAATCGCAAATTACTATCTGTAAGAAGATGCAGTTCCCTATATTCCGGATCCCCAGCCACTGTAGTTAAAGTGACATTGCGCC
>Ga0208958_1002742_pt1 | contig 14643 bp, 13 predicted proteins | sample RifOxyB1_FD_184032 | JGI IMG/M metagenome (GOLD analysis project Ga0208958, IMG submission 184032) | Soil microbial communities from Rifle, Colorado - Rifle Oxygen_injection B1 (SPAdes) | ecosystem: Environmental > Terrestrial > Deep subsurface > Rock core/Sediment | place: Rifle, Colorado... | reverse complement strand
AAAGTCGGTTCACTTGCCATAATTTGGCTCCAGCGTATATATATTGCTTCATCCGCAAAAACGGGCAGTAGTGTCAAATGATAAACCCTTAAAACCAATGCCAAAACCAAAACAACCACTAACCCCATCCCAAACCATTTCCATTCTTTGATAATTTTCTTCACTTATATTTCCCACTCAACGCATTCACTCTAATCCTCAGGATATCTTTCAAAGCATCAAGCGAATCCTTGACAGCGCTCACCTGCCGCCTTTCTCCATAATCCCAAGAAACCGGCACATCAACTATTTTATAGCCTATCTTCCGGGCGATATAAAGTAACTCAATATCAAATCCTGCCTGCACACTGGCCCCTTTAACATTTGTTCTCTCTAAAAACACCCTCATTTTACCAAACACCTTCCGAGCCGCCCCACGCCTGAACGCCTTAAATCCACACTGAGTATCGGCAAAAGGCAATCTCAAAACAACAGTCCTTATCATCGCAAATCCAAGCGCCATCAACTTTCGAACTAGTGGCGCTCCCTTTCGTCCTGTCCTTTTTCCAATCACTACATCTGCTCCAGAATCAAACTCTGGCAAAAAATCTGCAATATGTGTTATCGGCGTCGACTGATCCATATCGGAAAATAAAACGATCTCTCCTTTTGCCGCCATTGATCCAGCAATCACTGTCCCCCCCTTTCCCCTGTGCGGTTCTTCCAAAACACGAAAACCTTTTTTGTCCTTTATGTTTCTCTTCGCTAGCTCGACTGTTTTATCAGTTGAACCATCATCTACAATCAACACTTCCCACGAATACGTCTGTTTTTTCATATAATCCCAAACCTTCTGCAAGCTTCCATGCCTTATTGACTCCGCTTCGTTGTATGCCGGTATCACCACAGACAATTTCATCATGCTCATTTTACACGCTCCTAATCTAGATATCCAAACATGGGGTCCGTCAAATTAGCATTTTCCCCACTACAGCTTTCTGCCACCCCATCGGCAGTGTATTTTCCATATTCAGGGTAAATTAACCCTAAGGCTCCAATGCTTGTATCAATTCTATCAACCATCGAATGCGGAAAAACAATCGTATAAACCGGCGCCTCGCTTGAGGGCTGGTTGACATGCATTCCCTCAATTCGAAACAAATATCGATACCCCAATTCATAGCCGGGTTTGGTGATATACGAAACCGCCACACAAGGATAATTATGCATTTTCGCATCTCTTTTTATCTCAACCACAATTGCCCTTCTCTCCAAATACCCACTCCGATTTATATCAATACTCATAAACTTATTAGTATTAATCACCACAAATAATCCCACTAACACCCACATTAGCCACTTTCCTCTTTTTTCTAATTCAGCTAATCCCACCCCTACAATTAATAAATATGCCGGTACCATTCCGTTTAGGTAATATTCCGACAAATTAATAGAATTAAACGTAAAAAATCCAATATATACCCCAATCCATAGCGCCACAATCACGCCCAACCTCCACTCAACTACACTCATTTTGACGAGATAAATTAACAAAACCACCACAAACCCAATAACTAATATTTGTTTTATCGGCAAAACATCAGTTCCCAATAATCGGTAAACGTTCTTCACAACCAATTGCATCACCCGGTCAAATTTCGCCCAGTGGCCGACTACCAAAGTTTCTTCGGCTCCCAAAGATCCAAGTATGGCTCTTGCCTGAATAAATCCGTGTTTTACTTCAAACAAAATTAAAGGCAATGAAACAGTGAGCGTTACTGCCATTCCCGTAAACATGGCTTTCCAATCTCTCTCCCTCGAAAGCAAAAACGCTACAGGAATTAAACTACCAAGAACAAGAAGTCCCAAATTTAAGTGCCAAATCAATCCGATTAAAATCCCCATTAAAATATAACCCTGCTTTTGCTTACCTTCTAATATCTGCCAAAGTCCATACAAAAACCACACCGCCCAAAGCATCACTGGCATTGTCGGCACGGCCTCTCTATCTGTCATCACAATTAAAAACGACGCCGAATACATAAACGCCACGATTAAACCCACCTGTCGATTAAAAATAGTTTTAAATACCCAATAATAACTCCCAATCGAGACAACGGATAACACTATCGACAAAACCAATCCCCCCACCGGGCTCATCCCAAAAAGCACATAAAAAGGGATTAATATGTAATAATAAAGCCCCCCAATGAATACTCCACCCACACTCGTTTCTTGGCCAATAAGCCTCAGGTGCCCCCCTAAAATATCACTCACGATCCACGCCGCTAAATCCTGATCGTGAGCATACATAAATAACGTTAACGCCCTGTAGCTTCTCAAAAACAGCCCCAAAAACAAAATTGCGACGAGTAACCAGTTTTTTCGTAAAAAACTCACAACCTTTTTCTCCTCTGCACTCCTATTCCCCCAAATCGAACTTCTTCCTCCACCGTTCCAATTCCATCCTGCCGAAGAAACCACGCCTCTATCCGTTCCGGATGTGGCGGATCCACTTCGTAAATCGTGTACAGTAAATCAAGTCTCCTCTCACTTGGTAAATATCCATAACTGTTCTGACCTTGCCACTTAAATAAATAATCGTAAGCATACGGGATCACAGGTGGTACATACACATCCACATTAAATTCTCGGCCCCGAGCATCGCTATACACCCAATCCAAAGCCTGCTTCTCATTACGAAACCCGACACTATTTTCCCCATCCATCATGTCATTTATTCTCGACCAAGTTACATCCAAATTCATATTCAAAAAACTCCAAAAGAAAAATAGCACAAATACTTTACCTGTTATGTTTCCTTTCCAAATCCTCCCCAAGGTAATTCCAAAAAGTGATATAAAAATCATGTAATACCCCGTCATATAATAATCATAAATGTTGCCATAATTTCCCTGGAAAAAGTAAAGCCCGACAATCGGCGAAAAAAGTAATAAAAGAAGAATCCTAATTTTAGGGTTCTTCCAAAAACCTTGTGCATTAACTAGAAACCCCACCGCCACAATCAAAAGCATGATAATCTCCATGCGTCTCCGCCAATGAAAAATCTTATTTGTAAATACATCGTAATAAAACTCTGTTCTGACTTTAAAAATATATTTCGTCACTCCCTTAAAGCTTCTGTCTCCCACAAAAAATTGGGCGATATTCGCTCTCAAAATCCCATCGTGTCGAATATCAAACAAGACCAACGGGCTCACTGTCACCAAAAACATAAGTATCGACAAAACAAATTGATTCTTATTCGGCCAGTTTTTTCTCTGCCATAAGAAGAAAATGGCTAGCGCTGGAAGGTAAAAAAACTCACCCGAGCTTCCAAAATGAAAAAGTGAAACTCCAGCCACGAAGGAAATAAGTGGCCAAGCCCACCGTTTTCCTTCAGTTACCAAAACCATCAGCCAAACTAAAATCATTGACAAAAGTAGCATTGGTGTGGGATTAGAAAGCCACCTGCTCGCTGTTACCATATAGAAAGAAAATGACGCAATCGCTGCCGCAAATATACCCGAAGCCAAGTCTTGCATTTTTTGCACTAAGTAAAACATCAGAGCCACTGCCAATATGGTTGTTAAACTCAAAAAAATACTTGGCCAAACGGGATCCCCCCCACCCAGTAAATAAAACGGAACAATCAAATAGTAGTAAAAAGGCCCTCGAAATATTCCCGCTATCCCCGTCGTTGGCCCCACTAAAAAAAACTTACCTTTATGCCAAAAATCCCAAATCACCAAAGCATCCCGGCCTTGATCGTAAAAAAACCCTAAAGAATTCTGGATGTTTCTCACCCGGAAAAACAATCCCCCCAAAAGAATCAGTCCTAAAAGCGCGTACAAAAACTTATGTGAGGTAATCTCCCTCCCCAACTTATTGCAAAGCTTATTCATTCTCATAATGAACCAGTTTGTAAATCGTTACTCCGTCCACTTCCCAAGTATCCCCCACCTGACTCCAGCCAAAATTTGCCACCTCGGCTTTCGGATTATGTGTCGGATCACATTCCGTTGTCAATTTCTCGCACACCACAAATAAATTATCTGTAATTGTTTCCTCTGTATTAACGGGATCAATATCGATAACTTTTGTGTTCCAGTTTTCCAAAAAGTATTGGTAAGCATCTTCATAATTTCTCTCCGCAATCACTGCCAAATTAAACTTTTCTCCACCCGACTCCTTCTCAATTAACCTTGCTATTTTCACCGTCCTATCAAGCTGACCCGCCGGCGGGTTTCTCAAAGGGTTATCGGTTAAATTCGCCCAAACCAAAATTACCATCGCAGTTACCACAATCCATGTCCCTCTCAACCCCTTTTGCCTAAGTAAATACTCTATCATCCCCGCCAATATCAAATAAGGCACCGGAAACAAAAACCCAAAGTAATGATCATAAATATGTTGTTTATAAACTCCTAACCCAACTAAACCAAAAAACATCCACAATATTAAAATCACAAAAGCCTTTCGCTGTTTTGATTCAAACACCGCCTTTTTCTGTCCCCACAACCACACCAATATCCCCGCCAAACCAACTGCCGCCCATTGCCCAACTAGTACGTTTCTCCCCGCCACCAACCTTGTGATCACTTGTATAAATAGAGGCCACATCTGAGGAACCGCATTCCAAGGCCTCGCTGAAACCGTCGTTTGTCGAACCGTGAAAAACGTCTTCATGTTAGTGAAGTTAATCCAGCCATGCCGCATATCAAATATTAATAATGGGCTCATCAACACCAAAAAAATACCTAACGAAACAGCGCTAATACAAACAAACCTCTTCACGCTTCCACCCCACTTCTCATCTCTCAAAGTCAGTAACCAATAGACACCCGCGAGCGGCCCAAGTAGTAATCCTATCCAATGCGACTGTAAAACAAACGCAAAACAAACGCTCGCCATCGCTAGCCACCAAAGCTTCTTCTCTTCCCACACCATCCATATCGCATACATCATTAAAAGCGCAAAAAATGGCATTACGTTGGGATTCCATGAAGCACGAGAAAAAATAATTACAGTCGGACTTATTGCGTATAAAAAGGCCGCGAGTAACGCTCCACTTTTCCCAAACCAGCTTCGCCCAATCCACCACACCATCCCAATCGTTACCACTCCAATTAAGGCGATGAGCATACTTGGCCCTACCGGTGAAAAATTAGCCAAAAGCAACGCTGGCGCAATCAAATAATAATACAAAGGTCCAATATACATATTCCCAATCGAAGTTCCCGGCCCAATCAATATCGGATCAAAATCAACCAAAAGGCGGCGCACAATAATTGCATCTCGTCCTTCATCCCCCAAAAACGTCATATATTCACCAATCCGCCAAAAACGCATCACCGCCCCAATTACTAAAATTATCCCCAACCAAATAAGCTCATTTCTGTTTTGCCTCACCCAACTTTTTAAAGTTTTCATTTTATTTTCAATCTTAATCTAAATAAGTCTTTAAAACTATTTAATATAACATTTAAATTTCTCCCCGTTGGATTACCTCCCGCTCTTGGATAATGCGTTATTGGAATTTCTACAATTTTAAATCCAGCTTTTTTTGCTTTAATCAAAAACTCGCTATTAATAAACGCTCCTCTTTCGCTTTCTAAATTTTTCAACTTTTCAGGAACAGACTTTGAAATTAATTTAAACCCACAATCAATATCCCGGACCCTCAATCCAAACATCATCCAAACAAGCGCTTCCCAGACTTTTGAAGTCAAAATAACGGTCTTGCTTACCCGCCGCTTTTTGTAGTAACCAATCACCAAATCCGCCCCTGTCTTTTTTTGTTTTTCAAAAAAGTTCGTAATTTCACCAAAATCGAACTGACCATCCGCATCCGTAAAAGCAATCCATTCGTACTTTGCTGCATAAAGCCCGCTTTTAAATGCTCCTCCATACCCCCGATTCTTTAAGTGATTTATCACTCTAATCCGCCCATCCTCGCTCGCTAGTTTTTCTGCAATTTCAAGCGATCTATCGCGCGACCCGTCATTTACAATTACTATTTCCCATTCACCAATCACTTCCCGAAGCACCTTTTTTGCCCTTTTCACTGTTCGCTCAATATTCACTTCCTCGTTGTATACCGGGAAAAAAACCGAGAGTTTACGATCAATCTTCACCATAGTAGAAGTATACCTCAAAAAACTGTATCATTGCCTTATATGGCCAGAAATCTCAAAAACTTCTTGCCCATCATATTGCTCTCACTTGTTCCCACTTTTCTCATTTGGATCCCTTTTTATCTCAACCTTAAAGTTTTCTGGACCATCCCTCTTCCCCAGCAAGGTATGGCCACCATTGTCAGTAACTACGATGGTCCTCTCTACCTCGTCGTTGCCAAAAGTCTCTACGACCCCAATGTCGTGAAAAATCTATTCTCGTTTAATTTACCCGTCGAGTATTACGCCGCCCATTTTCCTCTTTTTCCACTTCTTATCAGAAGTGTCGCTCTCATTCTTGGCTATCCCTATGCCATGCTCGCGGTCACTCTCGCCTCTTCCATCCTCTGTCTTTATTTTTTTCATAAATTAATCAATCAATACGTTGATCAAGAAAATGCGTTCTGGCTCACCTTATTTTTTTCCCTTTTTCCTGCTCGCTGGCTAATTGTCAGGTCCGTCGGCTCCCCAGAACCACTTTTTCTCGCCGCGACCATCGCCTCCATCTATTATTTCCAAGGTAAAAAATATTGGGCCGCAGGGCTTTGGGGCGCCGTTGCCCAACTCACCAAATCTCCTGGCATTCTTCTTTTTGCTGCCTATTTTGGCGTCATTTTTGCCCCCAAAATAAACAAACTCATTACAAGCGATATTCAAAAATGGGGTAAAATCGCCGATTTTAAATCGTATCCTATTGCGGCCATTCCCGCCTCACTCTTAGCTGTCTTTTATCTTTTCAAAATCCAACTTAATGATTTTTTTGCCTACTTTCACTCGGGCGACAACATTCATCTCTTTTTTCCACCATTTCAAGTTTTTAACTATTCAGCTCCATGGGTAAACACTCACTGGCTTGAAGAAATTATTTTTATTTACTTAGTTACCACCATCGGTCTTTTTTACCTTATTAAACAAAAAAGACATGTCCTTGTCTGGTACGTCGGCGCTTTCCTTACCTCTATGTTATTCGTTTCCCATCGAGACGTTATGCGCTACACCCTTCCTATTGTTCCCTTTCTCTACGTTGCATTCTCGGATCTGTTATGCAAAAAGGAATTTAAACTCGCTTTCGTTGTAATTATCATTCCTATTTATCTTTTTTCTCTAACCTACATCACCAATAACACCACCCCCATCTCCGATTGGACCCCATTTTTGTAGACTTTTTGAAAGAAATTGTTCAATAGAATTGGAACATGGACATCACCAGAACCTGGCGTCTTAAAACTAATCGGTCACAACTCCTAGCGACCCGATGCCCGACCACTGGTGAAATCCGACTACCCCAGCAAACCGCATCCCTAGCAGAGGATGTCGAAACCTACGACCTTATGCGCGATCTTAACCCATCCGTTGCCATCCACGGCGAGCGAGAAACCGGAAAAATTGCTGCCCGTTAGTACTCTTCACATAGTACCAAGTTTAGATCTGACACAATCAGTGGAATCTCACCTCCTACAGCTTCTCCACTAATACCCTTTATGTACATTTGACATAGCTCAGGCACTCCTGCCCGAAACAAATCTCTCTGGACCAAAATTTCCTCCGCCATCAAATAACGATAATCCGTCAGTTTGTAACTGTTTATGAGAACTGAATCAGAAATCTCATAAGGCAATACCAAGTGATACAACGAAAGCCGTATATCAATTACATCAAAATCAACGATCTTTTTTACCCTTGCCGCCACATCATCCAGTGGAAACTTTCTTTCAACCACTTGTCTACTGAACACCTCTTGTTGTAACACTCTCAATACGGAGTTCTCCATCCCTTCACCCTTTTTACTAAAACCCATTGGCAAAGAATATGCTCCATAAAATTTCCCGTACTCCATCCTAGGCGTCGAAATATCGCGCGCCACCAGTAACTTTTCGGGCTCACCTTCTTTTGTGATTACAAGCCCTGTAGCCACCCTTCTGGTCACCCCTCCCTTTACATAACTTAATATTCTATGCAAAGTCATCGCCGAAGTCCGAAAACTAGGCGGCATTCTTCTGTAAAGAGTTTCCAGTGGAATTTTCTCAAACGCCAGTTGCTCCAAAAAGTACACTGCCTCCGAAATTCGTGTGTTTGGTCCAGCCGCCTTCACTACACCCCACTTCGAAATCAAACGATGTATTCCAGCCTGAGACAAATATATTTTCAAATTCTCTTGTCTTCGAAGAATTTCATCCACACTTCCATACTTTAAGTAGGCCGCAACTACCCGCTCATCATGCCCCAACCCTTCCATTTCCAAACCTCCCAAAGCCACTCTTTCCATGAACCGTAATTGTACAACAAAAAGGGGCGACACCGCCCCCTTTTGCGTTCTTTTTGCAAAAAGAAATCACTATTTCCTTTTTTTTGCGCGCTTTACCGGCTTTCTTTTCGCAACCTTTCTCTTGGTCACTTTCTTCACGACTTTCTTAACTGCTTTTCTAACACTCCTCTTCGCCGGCTTTCTCTTTACTTGCTTTTTCTTTGCTGCCATTATAATCACCCCCCACTAAAAAAGACCCTATATCTGTAACATATTTGTAATCCAAAACTAAATATGAAGTCAATACATCAAACAAAATCAGTTTTATTTCTTCTTTCCAAACTTCCAGGTTCGCCAAATCACCACGTTATACATAAAGTAGTTATACGGTAAAACCATAAAGGCTACCACCACCCCCAAAACAATAAAGTCGTACTTTGCTCCAATCAATCGCACACCCAATGGCCCCATTACCGACTGAATAATAAGCGCTCCTACGCTCGTCACATTAAATTGCACGAATTTCTTTAATGTCTTTATTAATCCCGCAATTTTAGATTCTCTAAATGTCCAAAGATTATTTAGTGTGTAATTACTGATAATCGCCATTTCTGTGGAAAATAACCAAGACAACATTTCAGTGAAGCCCATTCCCCGAAACAACCTTAAGAATGCAAAATTTACAATAAATCCAGTGAAACCTACCAACGCAAATTTAATAAACCTTGCTTTATCTTTTATTCCCAAAATTATCGCCACCTTAAACGTCGCTACCATCTCCTTCATGCTAAACTTACTCGCTTCTTCTGTTCTCGGCGCAAATTCTAAAGGTACCTCCACCGTTTTTTTTGAATTTTTAATCGACTGATAAAGTAAATCCACTTTATAAGCAAATCTCCTGGGCTCCATCAAATTATCCAAATTAATTTTATCTAAAACCCCCTTCACTTTTGTCAAACGAAACCCCGTTGTCAAGTCGTGTAAGGAAGGCTTAACAAGCACCAGCCTTATAAACAAATTGCCAAAAAAACTCACGGCTTTCCTGTGAATCGGCCATTCTTTAGGCACACTTCCCCCTTTTATATACCTCGATCCAATCACATACTCCGCCCCATCTAAATACGCTTCAACCATTGGCTTCAGAAACCTTGGCGGGTGCTGAAAATCAGCATCCATCTCCACCACGGCATCAGCCAAGAGATTATCCATTGCATATTTAAACCCCTGCACATACGCCATTCCCAATCCCCGCTTTTCCTTCTCCGGGTCTAAATGCAAATTCTTATATTTCTTCGCTTCCTCAAGTACGACCTTTCCAGTTCCATCAGGGCTGTTACCGTCCACCACAACTAAATGCATTTCCGCACTAATTTTCGGAAACTCGTTTCCCAAAAGCTCAGGAATCATTCTCGAAATATTCCTCGACTCATTATAAGTCGGCATCACCACCACCACCCGAGGCTTTAGATCACCAGATCGCAAGCTGTGCTTATTACCCATTAATTTATCTTACACTTCTCCAGTCGAATTTTAAATGCCATTCTGGCATATTCCATTACGTCTCGCGCGTAAGTTCTCACATATTTCGGATTAAAACTCACTTTGCTCTCACCCCGCACCCGAAAATGATAAGTCACAGGGAACTCATCGAATTTGCTTGTATATTTTGTCAATTTATACATACTGTAGAAAAAAAATCCAAAACCTTTTGGCATTTCATCCCAGTTCATTTTATCCAATACCCCTTTTACCCTAATTGCTCGAAAAGCACCATTGTGATCATAAACCTCACCCACACCCGCGATCCACGTCGCAAAGAATTTATTCGCCACCCAATGGTTCAAAATTCTGCTTTTTGTCCACCCCTCAGTTTTCCCCACCCCCACATGCCGTGACCCAACGACGACATCCACCCCCTCGTCAATCCTTTTCAACATGTAAGCTAAATGCTTGAAATCAAAAGCAAAATCAGCTTCATTGGTTACCACCACATCCGCTCTCATCTTAGTAATTGCATATTTATACCCTCGCGCCATTGCCCGCCCTAACCCCTCCTTTTTTCCTGACAAAAGCACTAAATTCTTAAGCCCGGGCTTAAACATCTCAACTATTTCACCTGTCCCATCTGGGGAATTATCATCCATAATCAAAACTCCAAACTCATACTTTTTCAATTTTTTAATTCTGTTATCAATGTCTAATAGAAGCTTCCCAATGTTTTCCGACTCGTTATAAGTCGGAATCAAAATCACCACTTTCATACACCAGCAACACTAAAAGAAAAAGCCTGAAGCAGTAGCGCTGATAAAAATATCAAAACAAATAGCAAAAAGGCCTTCTTCTTTGAGATCCTATGTAGGATCTGTATCGCCAAAAAAGTCAGATAAATCCCATATAAATACCCCACCATCCCCAAAATCGGCAGTCTCCCTATTAATAACCCCGGAGCGCTTCCATAAACATAAATCTGAAAAGAACTTTTATAATCCCCTTTCCCACCAACCAATTTGGCAAAAAGGTGCAGCACCCCCGCCCCTAAATATCCCAACCCAAAAATAATCACAGACGAAACAACAATCGAAATTAAAAACAAAGCGTTTAGATCCGAAAAACTCAACAAAATAACTTCGCAAAAAGTCACGACAATCTTAACTCCCAAAATAAAAATATAAAACCGCCTCGCTTTTTTTAAATTAGTTTCCTCAAGTTGAGTCTTATAAAACTTCTCTGGCGTCTTCACCAAAGTAACTAACTGTTCGCTTTCCCTCCTAAACCAAACTACTACTTTTTCCATTCCATCGATATTATCACAACCGAAATCCTCGCCTCAAAGCTTCGTTATAAAAATATTGAGCTTTCTCCATATCTTTTTCTTCTGAATAATAAGCCACTAAATTGCGGTAAGCCCCATAATGATCAGGATTTATTTCCAATGTCTTCACCCACATTTCTGCCGCTTCCTCCTTATGCCCCTCAACATATTTTAAAAGTCCATAGTTAAAATATGCCCGATCATAGTGTGGGTTAATTTCAAGCTCCGCTTTATATTCCTCCTCAGCTCGCGCATAATCTCCCCAATCAAAATAAATAAGTCCCAAGTTATTGTGAACCATCGTTTCAACTGGATTAATCTCAAGCGACTTTTTATACGACACTTCCGCTTCCTCTAATCGTCCATCCAAATAATACATCGCCCCCAAATTCTTATGTGCCAACGGATGGCTTGGTGAGTGTTCTACCGCATTTGTCCAAAAGCTTATCTGGTCACGAAAGGGTCGGCCATACCATAATGTCCCCATTGAAAATACAAAAATTAATATGCCCACCACCCAAACGTCTCTTTGTTTTTTTAAACTAAAATCTCGTAATCCAACAAGCTCCAACAAAACTATTCCCAACCCCACCATTGGCACGTACATCCGATGTTCAATAAAGTCCGGCGCATAGTAACTGCTTGGGCGGATAAATGAAGGCAATAAAAACACTAAAAACCAAATGCTGCCAAACAAAATCATCTTGTTTCTTTTTTTCTTTGTTACGATGTATATCGCCATTAAAATCACCATCGAAACCCACCCCCATACAAGGGTAGAATCCACAAGCGTAGGTAAAACACTTAAGTTCACCGGGAAAAACACTTTCCCCATATAAAGTACCACCGCTAAGATGTTCCTCCCCACCGTTTCCACAGCACTCGTCAATGTGTATCCCACTGGGTTTACTAAAGCACTCGATCGAAGCACAAACCAAAACATGCCAACCAACCCCCAACCCAGGCCCAACTTAATTTTTAAATTAGAAAGAAGCTCATCTCCTCGAACAAACTGTAAGTAAAATAATATCAACAAAGTCATGAGTACCGCCGATTCTTTTGTAAAAATCGCCAGAGCAAAAAACAAAAAGTGATAATACAAGTACTTCTCTTTTTGTTCATCTAAAAATTTCAAAAAATAAATGAATGACGGTAAAACAAAAAGGAGCAACAAACTATCATTCCTACCCGGCACCCAAACCACTGCCTGTGTCAAAACCGGATGAACCAAAAAAAGCAAAGAAACAACGAGTGACTTTTCCCTTTCATACCCCAGTTCGTTCAAGAAAACAAAAATCAAGCTCACCGCAGTAAAATGAATCAGGATGTTTGTTACATGATAAAAAACCGGGCTTGCCCCACTAATCTGAGCATCCAAAATAAACGATATAGTAAGAATCGGTCGATAATAAGCCGCCGAGGAATGAAGAACATGAAAAACTTCTAGCCGAAAGGCATTTAAAATATTTCCCAAATTCTTAATGTAAAAAAGATTGTCCAAAATCAAAACGTTATCATCCAAATACGTAAATCCAAAAGTTACACTCCACCCATACACAATTAAGCCCAATCCCCAAATCAGATAAAACGGATTTTTGCCTTTCAGTATTTTTTCTCTCCAATTCATAACGCTATCCTTTTGTATAGTATCAGGCTTGCCTTTGCCAAGTCTCCCTCTTCAAATTCAGTTATCCAATAACCTTTATTTAACTCCCAAACATACCCCCCTACCATCTCGTATTCATCCCTAATTAAATTTGTTAAATAATTTATAAATGCTTTCGGGCTTTCATCATTCCAAAGCCCACTATGTTGCTTGGTCGAATACACAATGGCCGCTGGCTTTTCTTTCTCAAATTCACTAATTATCTCTTGCTGATATGCCTGTCTTTTCGAGGTATCAATGATTAAAGGATATGTAATCACAAACCTGCTCATACTTTCTCGCTTTGCCCAGTACAATATTTCCGGCTCACTGCCTGCCACAAAAACTTTACCATCGGAGTCAGTAATCTCAGCCAATTTTTGCGCCACCAGTGAAGCCTCAAAAAAAGGATTTGCCGTTCCATAAACCCACAAATTTATTTCCTCCGGAGTTTTTACCAGCTGGCTCCTCACAGGAATTAGCATAACTAACACTGCCATCAATAAACCCCAATAATATTCTTGCCCAATGTCATCCATAAACTTCACCAGCCCAATGCTTACCACTACCACCAAAAAGGGCATCAGCATCAAATAGTAATGTCCAATCGGCGTCTGATATACCCCCATGAACCCCGCCAAAATCAACCCCGCCCAAAACCACCACCTCTTGTACTTTTGAAGAAAAAACCAGACCATTGGAATAGCTAAAATCCACCATTTTGATATCATAATCCAAGTTTGTCGAAACAAATTCGATAAGCCAAACCCCCAACTTTTTGCATATAATCCATTAAACACAACTGTTTCCTCCCAAAAATAGCCCCAACCGCCACTAAGTATTACCGGCAGCATAAACAGCAATAAAACACTCAAAGCTCCAACACTCGCAAACAGTACCCCTTTAAAATTTCTGCTTTTAGTAACCCATACCCCAAACACCCAAATCAAAACAAATAAACATATTGGTTTATATAGGAGTGCCAAACTAGCTAATCCCCCCGCGAAAAACCAATACCAAATCTTTGCCTCTTCCCCAAACCAAGTATAAATTAAAACCACTCCCATTAATGGCAAAAGCATAAATATCTCTGTGTTGGCGCCCAGACCCATAAAATAAGGAAATGAAAGCATAATTGGCAACAAACTAAATCCCACCAGGCTGGCTCTTCTACCAAATTTCCTCGCAATCACTAATGATGTTGTCAGCATCACCCCAACTACAGACGCAAGAGCCAACGCTCTCGCCGGCCAAAGACCTGTTTTTGTTAATAATTGACCAAGCCAATAGGTGTAAACAATCAAAGGTGGTTTTTGTAAAAAGGCGTCCTTATATAATGTTCCTCCTTTACTCATTAACCACGCCGAATACGCATACTCACCCTCATCCCGCTCAAACGGCATCTCAAAACTATTCCACCTTAGAACCAACAAAAGTATCAGTGCACCCCCAACTACTATCCAATCTTCACTTTTTAATTTTTTTCTCATCCTATCTATTGTAAAATACAAATATGAAAATCGATATCGTTACGTTATTCCCCAGCATGTTTGAGGGTCCTTTTGCCACCTCTATGCTCAAAAAAGCCCAGGACAATAACCTTGTTGAAATAAATATCCACGATCTTCGCAAGTGGTCCCAAGATAGCCACCATTCCGTTGACGACCGTCCCTATGGTGGCGGTAAAGGAATGATCCTTATGATTGAACCCATCGACCTTGCCCTCAAAGATTTAAAAACAGAAAAATCGCACGTCATCCTCCTCTCTCCTCAAGGTAAACCTTTT
>Ga0208958_1002738_pt1 | contig 14656 bp, 11 predicted proteins | sample RifOxyB1_FD_184032 | JGI IMG/M metagenome (GOLD analysis project Ga0208958, IMG submission 184032) | Soil microbial communities from Rifle, Colorado - Rifle Oxygen_injection B1 (SPAdes) | ecosystem: Environmental > Terrestrial > Deep subsurface > Rock core/Sediment | place: Rifle, Colorado... | reverse complement strand
GATCCCATTCCGAACTCAGAAGTGAAACACTTTAGCGGAGACGATAGTCCTCGGGCAACTGAGCGCGAAAATATCTCATCGCCAGAACAATGTCTTGAAACAAATTGCCCCGATTTGTAAATCGGGGTTTTTTGTGGGAGAATTCCCTCAATCATATCGCAGATATGATGTTCTTTGACTTTGCAAAAGGAGGAAGAATGACCGAACAGCAAGTCTTAATCGCGTACATTATCTTTGTAATCGTATTCTGGCATTTTATTAACAGCAAATTTGCTAAAACAATTTGGGCAAACCTGAAGACACAAGGAGGAAAAATGCGGAAGTATTGGCCAGTCGTTGTGATGTTTGCATCACTAATCGTCGGTTTTATCCTTGACCGTTATGGTAAAACCCTATTGGGTTTACTCATAATGATAATAGGAGTCGTGTTTATTTGGATATGGGCTCTTTGGCCGGACATTCGAAATTGGTTTAAAAACCAAGCCAAACACCTGTAACAATCCTTTTTTTGCAAGTCGCCGCCTGTAAGGGTATTTTCAACACATCCCTGCAGGCGGTTTTTTCTTTTTTCCCTTGTCAGTTTCAGTTTTTAGGCGTACAATACCTGTATTACAAAAAGAAAGGCGGTAATGATTAGTGAGCTTAAAAACAACTTCAACTAAGACAGTAACCATGGCGGAGCTTCTCGCTCGTGCCAAAAATAAGGTTCAGACATTTACGAAAGGGCAGAGAGTCGTTGCCAAAGTCCTTTCCAAAACGGATTCCGTAATTCTTTTTGACATTGGCGGCAAATCCGAAGGAATCGTTAAGGAAAAAGGCTACACCGATGCTAAAGAATTTATTGAAGGCATTAAGGTGGGGGATAGCGTTATGGTTACCATTTTGGTGCCGGAAACCCGTGAGGGAACCACAATTTTGGGACTTAAAGATGCCATGAAGGATATCTCCTGGGAAAAATTGGAAGCTTGCAAAAAATCCGGCGAAGCGGTTCCCGTTTTTGGCAAGGGAGTAAGTACCCCGGGGTTTGTGGTGGACGTTATGGGGATTGAAGGGTTTATCCCGTCATCCCAGCTCGGCAAGGAAATCACAGGTAATCCCCAGAATTTGGTTGGAAAGTACTTCAAAGCCCGCGTCATGGAAGTTGATAAAATGAATAAAAAAGTTGTCCTATCCGAGAAGGAAGTGTCGGAAGCAGGGAATATAGCATTAGTAAAAGAAGCTCTGAAAAAGATCAAAGAGGGTGAAATTTATGACGGAGTTGTTACAACCGTTGCGCCGTTTGGCGCTTTTGTAAAAATAGAAGTTCCCGTCAAAAAGGATAAAGTCGAAGTTGAAGGTTTGGTCCACGTTTCCGAACTTTCCTTCTCACGAGTTAATCTTCCCTCCGATATTATTCACGAAGGCGATAAAGTCCAGGTGAAAGTTTTGGCGGCTCACGAGGGGAAACTGGCGCTTTCCGTAAAGCAGGCCAAGAAGGATCCTTGGGAAGGTGTTGAGAAGAAATATAAGTCCGAGGATAAAGTTACGGGCAAGGTTGTCCGGATTAGCGATTTTGGCGTATTTGTTGAGCTTGAACCTGGAATTGAGGGCTTAGTTCACATTACACAGATCCCCCCGACTTATAAACTTTCGGTGGGAGCGGAAGTTAAATGCACAATTGAAGAAGTGAACTTGAAAGACAAAAGGATTGCCCTGGGCCTGGTTCTGACTTCAGTTCCAGTGGGTTACAAATAATTTTCAAAAAAGTTCTTCCGGTGAGCCACAAAGATATTGTCGATGTGGCTCACCGGTGCGTGTTTGTTTATTTCAAGGTAGCGACGAAGTTGTTCATCACTTGGATCTGTAGCGGTGTAAAAACCGAATCTCCCCACGAATTGGGTCCTTTGGGATCATAATCATTCATAATGTTGTTGGACCTTTCGTAGAAAGTGTAAAGCTTTCTACCTTTGCAGGTTCCGACTTCGTATAGGGGAGGGATACTTTCAAGCTTCGGCAAGGCGTCGGAAAGAATCCGGGGCATGCTATCCAAATAGAAAAGCTCGCTATTTGGCAAATACCTCCCGATATAGAAAGCCTGATAGCCGTCCCCCAATCCCAGCAGATGAGCTGTCTCATGAGTTGCCATGAGAAGAGTGTTCGAATCGGAAGCCGTAAACATTGCGAATTGCTTTGCGTCGGCCGTTCCCAAAAAGAAAGGCGTTTCAATAGCAATTGCAACACTGTCTACAGGATGGACTTCTCTTATTTTTGCCAGCACCCTGTCAAGATCTCCCGTATTTGAGAAATCTACCATTTGACCCACATGCTTAAGATTAAGGTTCAAAGGGCTCCGCACGTAGGCAAAATCAATTCGGACCCCGGTAAAATTTACTTCCAAACCGGAAGCGATTTCTCGGAGTTTGGCCTCGTTTTGTGCCTCATCTATAAACCCGACTCCGATTACCACGAGATGGAAATTGTTTTCTTTGGCCTCTCCCATATTTATTACTTCGACTTGCCAACCACCAATTTCATCATAAACAGGTTGTGTGGAGGTAGGTTCAACAGGCTCTGGTGTTACTATGGCTCCAGCCTCTATTGGCAAGATGGGAGCTAAGAAAGCAGCGGTTTCAGTTGGCTTTGGGCCCAAAGAAACAGACTCAACAGGAATCGGTGTCCCTGCTTGGACCTCATCCATCAGGCCGGCATCCTCCTTGAGTACACAGTACTCGAAAGGTTGCCCAACTGCGATCGGGGTTGGAAGAACGGTCGATGGTCTCACTGAGACGACTGCCCACAAGCGGGGGATTGTTTTCTCCCTGATTAGGGGAATCCACAACACTATAACGACTATCCAAAGCAAGATACTAAATATTCTCGTTAACAATCTCGAAATATTTGTTTTGGTCATGGCTCCTCCTTCAAGGGCCCTCAGGGGAATGTTTTTAGGAATTATGTAAAAGAACAAACACGCTGCGGGATTATAACATGATATAGAGTGGTATCAAATTCTGCATTGGTAGTAATTGAAATTTATTGGTATTATTTAGCCGATGTCATTTCACTCCAAATATGTCTGCCAACAGTGCGGGTATGAATCCACAGGTTGGCTGGGAAAATGTCCCGAGTGCGGAACCTGGAACAGCCTTGTTGAGACTGTTATTGAAACGGGTACTAAATCTGTAAAGATAGGCCGTATCCAAGGTTCAGCCAGGCAAGCAAAGACTGTAAAACTTTCGGATATAAAAAACGCTGCCACGAAGCGCGTTTCAACCAAGATTTCCGAGCTTGACAGGGTGCTTGGAGGGGGGCTTGTGCCGGGGCAGGTTGTGCTTGTTGCAGGAGAGCCGGGGATAGGTAAATCAACGCTTCTTCTTCAGCTTTCGGAAAATCTTGACAATGTTCTTTATGTTTGCGGGGAGGAATCTGTGAATCAGATTAAAGTCAGGGCCATGAGGCTCGGCATCAAAAAAAACGGAATTAGCCTTTTGGAAAACACAGACGTAGATACCGTAATCGATTTGATCGAAAGCCCCTCAGCTATCATTGTCGATTCTATCCAAACAATGACCACATCGGACCTTTCAGGCATGGCAGGATCGGTAGGACAGGTCCGCGAGTGTGCCTTCAGACTCCTTAAGACCGCAAAAGAGAAGAATATTCCGCTTTTCCTGGTTGGACACGTTACCAAAGAAGGCACTGTTGCGGGGCCTGCGGTACTTGCCCATATAGTAGATACCGTCCTGTGGTTTGAAGGGGATAAAACGCTCACAACCCGCGTTCTGCGGGCCGTTAAAAACAGATTCGGGCCGACTGACGAGGTTGGGGTTTTTGAGATGCAGGATAGGGGACTTATGCCCGTTGACGATCTTGAAAAAGCGTTTTTGGAGAAGGGGATAAAAAACGTTTCGGGTAGTATTGCGACGAGCGTAATGCAGGGAACGAGACCGCTTTTGGTAGAAATTCAGGCACTGGTTGTGCCTACAAAACTGGTCATTCCAAGGCGTGTTGCGCAGGGAATTGACTCAAGGCGTCTGGAGCTATTGCTTGCCGTATTAACCAGGCGCTGCGGTCTTCCGATTTATGATTACGATGTCTTTGTAAATGTAGCAGGGGGACTCAAGGTGACGGAACCGGCAAGCGATCTTTCCATCTGCTTGGCAGTGGCTTCAAGCTATTTTGATAAACCAATCTCAGGAAAAGTGATTGCGGTTGGAGAGGTGGGTCTTCTGGGAGAGGTCCGGGAAGTGATAGCGCAGGACAAAAGAATAAAAGAGTCAAAAAGACTCGGGTTTACAATTGCAATTACTTCAAAAGAGGTAAAGTACGTAGGGGCTGCGATCAAACAGCTCTTCAAATAACCGCTTTTAGGCTACAACGCAGTCAGTCAGAGATATCAACCAGTTATCCACAATTTTTGAGTATAAAAATATAATGCCGTATATATGGCATTATTCGAGTATTTTCGACTATGGGTGAGTAAAATTTTACAGTTAATTATGTTATAGGGTTTGACAGAGTTGACATGGGGTGTTACACTTTTTCTTGAACATTGAAATTGGTTGGCGGAAGTAAAAAAAGAGCATCGCCATCGTTGGGTTCTCCTCTAATTACTAGTGGGACTCGCCACGAATAGAGATGCTCTTTCAAAACTATAACGAAGTAAATTTTCAAGTACTTCGTACACGGGATTTGTCTTGCGGACAGGTAAACTAACAGACTAACTAGCTCAAGACAAATCGTAATCAGACTAAAGCGAATGCAAGGGGTTGTCAAGCCCCTTTGAGAATTGGGTAGAAAATGCACTTTTTATACCAGGTTTGAGGGACGGGTGGATTCTAGGGCAGGGGATCTACCCGTTCCTCAAGTTTGGTACGGAGTGCATTTTTTTATAGTAAAAGTTGCAATCTCTCTTCAGGTAGCCTATAATACGGATTCAAATATGGCAGAAGTTGTTATCTATCAACACATATACAACAGGAAATTCGGCACCGTGAACGTGTCTCCGCAGCCGGCCGTGCCTGAGAGTGCCGTGGTTCCAAGGCAGCCCGGTAAAATATCCATATCTTTTCGAAAACTTTCAAAATTTTCGGCCTTAATAGGCATTGCCCTGGTTCTTACATTCTTCACTCCGAGAGCATTAGCCTTTGGAAAGACTATTATCAGCACAACTTTTGAGAATTTTAAAATGTCCGGTACCGAAGTTCAGACCCTGAAAAGTGATCTAAATGTATCAAAACCTGTCTATTTTCCTCCTTTTGACCCGAGACTTCCCACAACCAACCGTCTGGTTATAGCATCTATTGGGGTAGATACCGATGTTCAGGAGGCCACTGCCGATAATTTCGAGGCTGCTTTAAAAAAGGGCGTCTGGAGAGTTTCCGACTTTGGTGCCCCGAATGATAACGGCAGATCAATCATACTAGCAGCGCACAGGTTCGGGTATTTAGCTTGGACAAACTCTTACAGGCACGATAACTCCTTTTACAATCTGCCCAAAGTTAAGGTCGGGGATATGGTGGAAATCGATTGGAGCCAAAGGAAATATTTATATGAGGTTTACGCGACCAGCAAGGGGACCCAAATACTTGATTACTCGGCTGATCTTATCCTTTATACATGCGAGACCTTGACAGGGGAAGAGAAGGTATTTGTCTACGCACGCCTGATCCAGACTTAACGAAAATGAACCCAAAAACCATGACCTGTTATATGCGGAACAATATATGTCTTATAATGTTGACAAACCGGTATACCCGTGATATAGTGCTCGCATCAATATGAAGAAGCTAATTTTTGCAGTTTTAGCCTTAGTTGTTCTTGCCAGCCCGGTGAGGGTTTTGGCGGAGGAAGTTGAGATTATTTGTCCCCAGCCGTACGGAGGGGGAGTTGTTTGTGGAGTTCATACACCGGTAGCAGCCGGTTTGGGAGACAATTTGGCCGTGGTTGGGGGAGTGCTTCTGGTATCCTCACTGATGTTCTTGGTTCTTTCAAAGAAACTAAATAAAGTTTCAGCCTAATAACTGACCAATTCAGGCCATCACAAATGCGTGGCGGCTTGATAGGTTAGTTAGCACTTTAATATATCGAGGCAAAAAATTCGGCTTTGGGACTCTAGGAATTAGAAAAGCATTAGTATTTAGTTATTCAGTTTTTAGTTCTTAGATCCCCGAAGTCGAAACGGGCATAAGAAAATAATTTTTTCGATAGAAAATTTTGTTTTCTGGCGCCAGAAAACAACCTTTCCACCCGAGGAGGTGTGAAATGACTAAAAGAGTTTTGTCTATAGTTTTGGTAATTGTAGTGGTGATTTTGGCGGTTATCCTTTGCTCAGGCTCAGTTTATGCATGGCCGCAAATTCGGTCAAGCTTGGTCGTAGTAGGCCCAGCAGGTCCCGCAGGTCCGCAAGGCCCAGCAGGTCCCGCAGGTCCGCAAGGCCCAGCAGGTCCCGCAGGTCAGAATTCTGGCTCTGCAGATTTATTGCAGAATCCTGAGCCGGCATCGCCAGCACCCGTAACCCCACTCGTCGCAACGTGCATTTTGGACAGTTTTCCTGAGGAAGCCCGCTTCGGCGTGCAGCTTGAGGTTAATAAACTGACCAACGCAGACTGGGAATTCAATCCCCAGACAGCGAAGCGGGTTTCGGGCGATTCTACTCATCCAGAGCTAAAAGCCGACGCAGATTTATCCGGGTGCCCGGTGCTTGTTGAGGGCCGTAAGGTTCTTAACGAGGAGCACCACATCTGGATTTTAATGTTCGGTGATAAGCAGTATCTGGATGCCGATGGAATCTTCTACGCGAAAGAATTCAGTGCGTGGGCATACCCAAGCAACTGGAATATGGAAGATTTCTCAACCGCAAAAGCGCCTATTGCTGGAGAGTTCGTTGACGCCAAAGTGAACAACATGAAGGCTAACGGTTATTCATGGCCCATTTTTGTTCATAAATCGGACGGCACGACCTTTCAATTCAAAGCAGGCGACAAAGTCGGCGCTATACTACCCAACAACTGCAACTTTGCAGCACCATCCCACCTTAACGTTACCGGCGTTTACAATATGTCTAACAAGACATTTGATGCCAGTATTGGTGGAGAAGGATGTTGGGTCGCGGCAGAGGTCGATGGCAAATGGCAGTATTGGCAGGGTGCTAAGGACAATATTGTCTTTACGACAATAGATGCCTGGCTCATGCCATCCACGTTCACTGAACAAAATGTGATCGATTGGATCGCGAAACAATAGCCTCGATACGACTGGCAAGCACACTACTTTTTCACCCCCAAGGTGTAAAAACAAGAGCTTGCCAGATCTACCAAGTTTTTAATAATTTTAAAGGCTTGGAGATCTATGAATACACAATCTCTAATTAGACAGTTTAATAATCCCGACACGCTCGGGATTATTTCTTCTTACCCTGCACATAGTAGGGAAGTTGCTCGTGGAAATGCAATTTCCAGATATGTATATCTTCTCGTCAATAATTTACCAAGAGGTCAAAAAGTTGTTATTTTTTGTGAAATCGGAAAAACAAAAAAAACCTATTTGGAGGCTCCCAATATTCTTGTTGTGCCTACCTACAAACCAAATTCTCTTACGTTTTTGAAAGATATTTTACAAAAAGTTCTCGGTTTTGATGCCATTGATAATATTATGATACAGTTCGAGTTTAGCATCTTCGGCGGAAAGATTATCATTCCCCAGATTGCACTACTTCTTCTTGCTCTTAAATTCTTGGGAAAAAGTACAAAAATTGCATTTCACCAGGTTGTTGCCGACATAGGCACACTTTCCGGGCACTTGGCAATTGAGAAAAACGGAATAAAAACAAAGCTTTTGAATTTTTTGCTTCGAATTTTCTACGAATCTTGCGGGGTCTTATCCGAAAAAGTGTTTGTACACGACCAAGTTCTTGCCCGGAGGCTTTCCGATTTTGTCGACAGTGGGAAGATAAGGATTATTCCTCACGCAATTACTGAAGAGAAAAGGATTGATAAAGATTTTGCCGCAGCCTCAAAAAAATATTTTGGTGTAAGGGCCGGTACTAAAGTTGTAACTATTTTTGGGTACTGCTCGTGGTATAAAGGCACGGATTGGCTTATTGAGAATTTTGCGAAGTTTGCTAAGAAAAACCCGCCCCGTAAAATAAAACTTTTGGTTGCAGGAGGGGAAAGTCCCACTTTGAAGGGCACAATGGCCTATCAAAAATATCATGCCAAGCTCCAAAGAGTTATCAAAGAGGCCAACGGAAGCATTATTTATACGGGTTATATTCCCGAAAAAGACGTCAGAAAAGTTTTTGCGGCTACGGATTTGTTTGTCTTTCCGTATAGAACAAAAATGTCCGCGTCGGGGGCTTTTTCCTTATGTCAGGGCTTTGGGAAACCCTATTTGGTTTCAAAAGCATTCTCTGAGAATATCGGTAAAAGCGAATCAAACGGTTGTGTGTTTTCTTTGAATCACCAAAGTTTTATCGGGAGTTTAGATAAAAAATTGTCGGCCAAAAGTTATCAATTATCACGAATTGAAGGAAGGAACTGGAGAGAAACCTCCCTTTTGTATCTAAAAGAAAACTTGCCAGAAACTTCAATTGAACCTAAACTTAATTATGCTGAAGCATTTTAAGATTTGGTTTTTCCCACTTCTTATACTGGGTTTGGCGCTTTATATTGCTTTTAGAAATTACATTCCGGGTACCTGGCTTTTGGGGTGGGACAACCTTGCCCCAGAATTTGATTTCAAAATCAACATTCTAAGGTCCCTTTCGGCTGTCTGGCAGGAATATCAGGGGCTTGGACTTCTTGGGGGAATGGCCCACGCGGCCGATCTTCCCAGGCAGATATTTCAATGGGTGCTGTCTTTAATTGTTCCAACTTCTTTCTTAAGGTATTTCTGGACGTTTCTAATGCTTGCCATGGGTCCTTTGGGGGTATATATGGTAGTATCCAGGGTATTTGTAACCAAAAGCGCGGGTTTTTTGGGTAAGATCTCCGGATTTGCTACCGCGGTATTTTACCTTTTTAATTTGGCAACACTTCAAACTTTTTATACCCCCTTTGAACCCTTCATTAGTTTCTATGGGCTTTTCCCTTGGCTTTTGTTTTCCGCTTCCGATTTTCTGAAAAACGGGGGCAACCGGAAACTACTTGCGTATTTTTTGATTTCGCTTCTTGCAACAGGGGCTTTTTACGTACAAACACTTTTTGTGGTTTACGCGGTTTTCTTGGCGGTTTTTGCATTGGAATCGGTCGTTCGATATGGGAGGCAGGGGTTATTAAGAACTTTTACAATTGGTCTTGTTACATTTTTTGTAAATGCCTTTTGGCTTCTGCCGGCCTTGTATTTTACGGCAACAAACGCTTCGGTTACCGCAGGCTCTCATATAAATTCAATTGCCACTCCGGAGACCCAACTAATGAACATTGCGAGGGCAGACTTTAATAACATTGCCACCCTTAAAGGTTATTGGTTTGATTACTACGATTGGGGGCAAAACGGAACTTATGATTATTTGTACAAAAACTGGATCAATTACAGCAATCAACCAATTATTGTTAAAATTTCTTTGGCTCTCTTTATCGTTTCTATTTCTGGTCTGGCGATCTCGTTACTGAAGAAAAAAACTTCTTACGGCTTATCGCTTCTGATACTTTTGGGAATTTCATATTTTATGCTTGCCGGAGGGATTGTTGCCTGGGTACCTTTTTTCTCGGAAATATTTAGGAATGTCTTTACAAAATGGGCAAATGCGGCGGCCTTCATTTATGCCATCGGGCTAGGTTTATTTGTTTATATTATTTCGGACATCCTTAAGAACAAAGCTAAATACTTTTTAGGCATATTGATATCTGCGGGTATCGTTGGGATGAGTGTTTTTTCGGTCAGGCCGATTTTACAAGGGGAGCTGATTGCTAAAAGTATGAAGCTAAATATACCCTCATACTATTTCGACACAATAAATTATTTGAAAACCCAGGATTCAACTAAAAGGATTGCGGATTTTCCGCTAACCGATTTCTGGGGTTGGAAATTTAATGATTGGGGGTATAGAGGAAGCGGGTTTTTGTGGTATGGAACTGCCCAGCCAATGCTTGACAGGGCTTTTGACGTTTGGAGTCCGTATAACGAAGCTTTCTATACCGAAATCTCGCACGCAGTCGAGGCTGGTAACCCGGATGAACTTAATTATGTTTTTAATAAATACCAGGTAGGCCTTATTCTATTTGATGGATCGATTTTTGAACCCGGAAACGTGGATTCCGCCTCAAAAATTCAAAAGCAAAAAGACTTTTTGGAATCCTCGCCGATAGTTAGCAAATTAAAAACGTTCGGTAGCATCACCGTTTACCAGATTAACCAAGGGGAAATATTTTCTTTCATTAGTATAGTCCGGTCGGACTTTGGTTCGCCCTTCACCGTACTTGGCACAAAAGGGGAGGCAGAAGTTAAAGAAGCCTTTCCGGATACTCAGGGTTACCTTGGAGCCAAAAACTGCGATCTTAAGGAGCAGGGGAGTGTTGTTAAGAAAAAACTTGGCGGAGGAAACTTTTACGGGGCATATGATGGGGGAATAGCCTGCGATTATTTTTATTACCCGACGATTGACTACTCGAAAGCCTACAAAATAAGAATTTCCGGCAAGAACATAACAGGCAGGTCTCTAAAATTTTATCTTTATAATGTAAAAAATGGCATTGTAGAAAGGCAGGAGCTTCTTCCCACGGGAGATTTTGATAAATCTTACGTCATTTTGCCAACCTCAAAGGAAGAGTCGGTTGGAGAAGGTTATACCCTGAATGTTGAAACAAGATCTTTCGGGGGTGTCAGTTCGGAAAATTTAATAACAAATATTGAATTCTACCCGGTTGAGTTTAGCTATACTGCCGGGCCAGTACCTGTGGCAAATTCTTTGGAGATTAGGAAAGTTCAAAAATTTGGTACGTGGGGTTATGGCATTGAAACGGGGGGCGAAGGCCTACTTGAATTGGGACAGGGTTATGATAACGGTTGGGTGGCCTTCCGGATTGTTAATTCCAGATTCCAAGTATTAAATCACGTTAGGATTAATAGTTGGGCAAACGGGTGGACCGTCGGGAATTCTGCAAATGCAAAATCAAATTCTGTTATCTATATTTTCTTCTGGCCTCAGCTTTTGGAGTGGGGAGGAGGAGCCTTGGGGTTTGTTACACTGCTTGTGTTAATTTTTAAGTCTAAAAAAGGCAGAAGCGCTACCCTTGACATGGCCTAAAATAGGGCTATACTTACAGTTGTAACTTCGAGTTTTGCCGGGATTTCCGTGAGTTTCAATTACCACTAATTTAATGCCGAAAAAAGCAGTTGAGAAGACACTTATAAAAGAAGAGGGGGCTAGTGACGTACAGTCGCTGGTCGGTGCCCCGGTGGATGCAGGAATGCTTCCTCCGGCTCCTGTGGCCATCGAAGAGCGTCCCGTTAGTCCCTTGGTGGTTGATGAGAGGATGATTCCCGATGCGGGGCTACCTACAGAGTCTGTAGAGGGGGTACTCGATATTGCCAATGAGGGAAGCGGGCTTCTTAGGCCTCAAAGGTTTGCTCCGAGCGATCATGATATATATATTTCCGCCTCACAAATCAGAAGGTTTAACTTGCGTGTCGGAGACATGGTTGGCGGACAGGCCAGGCGCCCCAAAGAAAACGAAAGATATTGGGGACTACTCAAAGTTGAAAAAGTAAACGGAGAACCTGTTGAGGCCTTGGGTCAAAGAGTGGATTTTGACGACATGACGGCTGTTTATCCTGATGCACAGATTATCCTTTCGACCGATAAAGATACATTAACTAATAGAATGATAGACTTGGTTGCTCCGATAGGTTTCGGACAACGGGCCCTTATTGTTTCCCCTCCAAAAGCAGGGAAAACCTGGCTTGTAAAAGACATTATTAAAGGAATTGCACTCAATTATCCGGAGAAAGGAAAAGGAAAAGCCAGGAAAGTTCATATTATGGCCGTTCTTATAGGAGAACGCCCCGAAGAAGTTACGGATATCATAAGAACGATGGACACCGTCACGGAAAAAATGGGAGAAGTGGCGGCTTCTAATTTTGACGAAGCTCCCCAAGACCAAACCAGAGTGGGAGAGTTGGCGCTGGAACGGGCCAGGAGGTTGGTTGAAAGCGGGCGCGATGTTGTTATAGTTCTTGATTCAATTACCAGAATGGCAAGGGCATACAACTTGGCTCTTCCGACTTCCGGCAGAACCCTTTCGGGAGGATTTGACCCCATGGCACTTTTCCCGGCCAAGAAATTCTTCGGAGCTGCCAGAAAAATTGAAGGCAAGGGATCCCTGACCATTATCGGAACTTGTCTGGTTGATACGGGAAGCAGGATGGATGACCTTATCTATGAAGAATTCAAAGGAACCGGCAATATGGAACTCCACTTGGACAGGAAGCTTTCGGACAAGCGCGTTTTTCCGGCTATTGACATATCAAGAAGCGGAACAAGACAGGACGAACTTCTTTTCGGAATGGAAAAACTTAAGAAAGTAAACACGCTTCGGAGGATGATTGAAATGATGAATGATGATGAAAAAACCCTGACTCTGATCGACAGACTTTCCAGGACAGAGAACAATGATGAATTCCTCGACAGTCTAAAAACTGCCTGAGTTAATTTTGTGTTCTTCTAAAAAGTTTGCTTCATACCGTTTCATGCGGTATCATCTATGTCGCATGGACGATACCCTCGAGGCTTTACTTGAAATCTGGCAAGATATAAAGATTTTTTTAAGCGAACTTGCCAATTTTACATTTAAGAGTCTTCATATAAGTTTCCTGCGGTTTGAGGAGAAAAAAGGAGTAGTTGTTACGGCACTGTATAGAAAAAGGGGGAAACTTTCAAGGACTCTTTCTCATTCCGGAATGGTGGCAATCACCGCATTGGGAGTCATGATGGCCCCCATTATTGCCCAGGAATTTCCGGGTAAAAGTGTTAATCCCTGGAGCATATCGGTTGCCCCGGCTGTTCTTTCCGCTTCCACCGATGATCCGGCTATTGATACACAAATATCCAATAAAGTACGGGATAGTGTCGTTGATTACAAGGTTCAGAGCGGGGATACGGTTGCCTCTATTGCCAATAAATTTGGTGTTTCCGCCGACACCGTCCGCTGGGGAAACGGACTCACGAGCGATAAAATAAAAGTCGGACAAACCCTCAAAGTCATGCCCGTAACGGGTATTACCCATACCGTAGCCAAGGGCGACACGGTTTATTCCATTGCAAAAAAATATGACGCAGACCCCCAGGCGATGGTTGATTTTCCTTTTAATACCTTTACCGATGACGAGACCTTTGAACTGGCCATAGGCCAAATTGTTGTAGTTCCCGACGGAGTCATGCCGGCTGCCGCGGTGGCTCCCAGGGCAAGACAAATTACACCCGATGCGGGTACGGTTACCGCCATGGGCCAATTTGTCTGGCCGACCGCAGGAAGAATCACCCAAAGATTTTCCTGGTACCATCCGGGGCTTGATATTGCCAACTCCATTGGAACTCCGGATGTCGCCGCCGACAGCGGGCGCGTCATCTATGCGGGCTGGGATACGGCGGGGTACGGGAACATGGTACTTATCGATCACGGAAACGGATTTAAGACGCGCTATGCGCACATGTCTCAGGTTATGGTAATTTCAGGGCAAAATATCGGCCGCGGCCAGGTGATTGGGAAGATGGGTTCTACAGGCCGCTCGTCGGGCTCCCACACACATTTTGAGGTAATCCTCAATGGAGTACATGTCAATCCGCTTAACTATCTTCGTTAGGGAATACTTTGGTATAATTCAAGTGTATCCGGGCCGTTAGTACACCGGTAGTACACCGCATTCGCATTGCGGAAAAGGGAGTTCAATTCCCCCACGGTCCACATCTTAGAGTATAATACCCTCAGTTTTTAATATGAAAATTCTTGTTACAGGAGGCGCCGGATTCATCGGCTCAAGTTTAATTGAGGAACTGCTTAAAAGAGGGGATAGTGTTACCTGTGTTGACAATTTCAGTAACTATTATGACGTCCGCTTCAAGAAGGAAAATATCCGTAGGCTCAAAAATAGACGCCTGCGGGTTTTGAATATCGATATCGAGGACCGCGCCCGGTTAATACGCCTCCTTAAAGGATATCGTTTCGACAAAGTTGTTCATTTGGCCGCAAGAGTAGGAGTAAGAAATTCGCTTAAAAACCCGGATTTGTATATCAAAACGAATATTGCCGGTACCCTTAACGTTTTGGAGGCGGCAAGAGAGATGGGAGTTAAAGACATTGTATTTGCAGGATCATCATCGGTTTACGGCAATGATGCGCCCATTCCTTCAAAGGAAGACGAACCATGTCTTAAGCCGCTTAATCCATATGCGATGTCTAAAAGGTCCGCTGAGCTCCTCTGTTATACCTATCACACGATTTACGGCCTAAACGTTACCGTACTCCGTTTCTTTACGGTCTACGGCCCCAAGGGGCGTCCCGACATGTCGCCTTACATATTTACGGAATCTCTCTTAAAAGGTAAAAAAATTAACCTGAACGGGGACGGGCGTGCAACGCGCGACTTTACGAACATAAAAGATATAGTCCGGGGCATAATGCTTGCCCTTGCCAAACCTTTCGGCTACGAAATAATAAATCTGGGCGCAAGCCGCCCC
>Ga0208958_1002724_pt1 | contig 14690 bp, 11 predicted proteins | sample RifOxyB1_FD_184032 | JGI IMG/M metagenome (GOLD analysis project Ga0208958, IMG submission 184032) | Soil microbial communities from Rifle, Colorado - Rifle Oxygen_injection B1 (SPAdes) | ecosystem: Environmental > Terrestrial > Deep subsurface > Rock core/Sediment | place: Rifle, Colorado... | reverse complement strand
CGAGGCCAAGCTGGACAAGGGTCGCGGCCCCGTCGGCACCGTCCTGGTCAAGCGCGGCACGCTGAAGCGCGGCGACATCGTCGTGGCCGGCGGCGCCTGGGGCAAGGTTCGCGCCCTGCTGAACGAACGCAACGAGCAGCTGGCCGACGCCGGCCCCTCCGTCCCGGTCGAGATCCTGGGTCTGGACGAGGCGCCGTCGCCGGGTGACGTCTTCGCCGTGGTGGATTCCGAGGCCCGCGCCCGCGAGCTGACCGAATATCGTCAGCGGGTGAAGCGCGAGAAGGCCCAGGTTTCGGGCGGCTCGGTCTCGCTGGTCGACATGATGGCCAAGCTGGGCTCCAAGAAGATCAACGAGCTGCCGGTCGTCATCAAGTCCGACGTCCAGGGTTCGGGCGAAGCCATCGCCGCCTCGCTGGAGAAGATGGGCAACGACGAGGTCCGCGCCCGCATCGTCTATTCCGGCGCCGGCGGCATCACCGAGAGCGACGTCAACCTGGCCAAGTCGGCCGGGGCGCCGATCCTGGGCTTCAACGTCCGGGCCTCGAAACAGGCGCGCGATCTGGCCGAGCGCGAAGGGGTCGAGATCCGCTACTATTCGATCATCTACGACCTGCTGGACGACATGAAGGGCGTGCTCTCGGGCATGCTGGCGCCGCTGCAACGCGAAACCTTCCTGGGCAACGCCCAGGTGCTTCAGGTCTTCGACATCTCCAAGGTCGGCAAGATCGCCGGCTGCCGCGTCACCGAAGGCGTCGTCCGCAAGGGCGCTCGCGTCCGCATCATCCGCGACGACGTGGTGGTGCTGGAGCTGGGCGTGCTCAACACGCTCAAACGCTTCAAGGACGAGGTCAACGAGGTCCCCTCGGGCCAGGAGTGCGGCATGCAGTTCCAGGGCTTCCAGGACATCAAGGAAGGCGACTACATCGAGTGCTTCACGGTCGAAGAGATCAAGCGCACCCTGGACTAGGTCCGGGTTCGCAAGCACCCACAGAGACAGGCCCGGAACCCAGGTTCCGGGCCTTTTTCTTTGCGTCAGTCCCGCGCATGATGCCCGCGTCGTCGGGGGAGGCGTCGCATTCATGGCCAGGCCCAATCTGCCGTCCGGCGACTTCTTCGGGGCAGCCTCGCGTACGGTCGAGGCCGGGGGCTTCCGGGTCGGCCTGTGGATCGCCAGCCGGCCGCCCGAAGGCGTCGAACTGCACGCCCATGACGACGCCCATTTCGTTCTGGCCCTGGACGGCGGCTATCGCAGCCTGGCGCATGACCCCTTGACGCCCCGTGACGCCGCCTTCGGCCCCGGGGCCCTGGTGTGGAACCCGCCGGGCGTCGAGCATCGCGACTGTTTCGACGTCGCCGGCGGTCGGTTCCTGTCGATCAGCTTCGATCCGCCCAAGGGCGCGGGCCAGGGCGATCCGCTGCGGCTGAGGGGAGCAGCGGCGGAGAGCGCCGCACGACGGCTGGTCGGGGTGGTCGGCCGTTTCGCGGCGGGGGACGCCGTGGCGATGGAGGGGTTGACCCTGGATCTGGCCGCGGCGGTGCTGTCGCCCCTGGACCTGAACGAGGACCCGGCGCCCGAGTGGCTGCTGCGGGCCCATGAGGTTCTGCACGACCTGGCCGACCAGCCGGGGCTGGAGGTGGCGACCGTGGCCCGCATCGTCGGCGTCCACGCCGTCTCGCTGGCGCGCCGCTATCGCCGTCATTTCGGCCGTTCGCCGGCGGCCGCCATTCGCCAGGCGCGGGCCGATCGCGCCGCCGGGCGTCTGGCCCGGGGCGTGGATCTGGCCGAACTGGCCGCACTCGGCGGCTATGCCGATCAAAGCCATCTGACCCGCGAGTTCGGTCATATCTACGGCCTGACGCCCGGACGCTATCGCGCCCTGTTCGCCTGAGCCGGTTTCACCTGTTCAAGACCCGGCGCGCGCATCCTGCCACACCTCGGGTCTCGCTCCTCTTCAAGGATTGTCATGCGTCCCCTGCTTCTCGCGGCCTTCGGTCTCGCGCTCATCTCCTCTCCGGTCCTGGCCGAACCGGCCTGGCCCGTCGCCGCGCCTGAAAGCCAGGGGGTCTCGGCCGAGGGGCTGGCGGCCATGGACGCCGCCGTCCGCGCCGGGACCTTCCAGAAGATCACCAGCGTCCTGATCGCCCGGCACGGCCGGCTGGTCCATGAGGTCTATTTCGATGACGCGGGGCGTGAAAGCCGGCGCAACACCCGCTCCGTCAGCAAGACGGTCACCGCCATGCTGGTCGGCGCTGCGGTCGCGCGCGGCGACATCGCCGGCGTGGACGCCCCGATCCTGCCCTTCGTCGCCGACCACGGCCCCTTCGACAATCCTGATCCGCGCAAGGCCGCGATCACGGTCGAGGATCTGCTGACCATGAGCTCGCTGCTGGAATGCGACGACGACAATTCCTTCTCGCGCGGCAACGAGGAGCGGATGTATCTGATCGAGGACTGGGTCAAGTTCGCCCTGGACCTGCCGATCCGCGGCTTTCCCGCCTGGGTTCCCAAGCCTGCGGACCAACCCTACGGCCGGGCCTTCAGCTATTGCACCGCCGGCGTGACCACCCTGGGCGCCGTGGTCCAGTCGGCGACGGGCGAACCGCTTCAGGCCTTTGCGCGCGAGGCCCTGTTCGGCCCCCTGGGGATCGAGGGCGAAGAATGGCAGATCTCGCCCCTGGGCCTGGCCCAGGGCGGCGGCGGCCTGGGCCTGCGCAGCCGCGACCTGCTGACCCTCGGCCAGCTGCTGCTGAACCAGGGCCGTTGGGACGGCCGTCAGGTCCTGCCGGAGGCCTTTGCGAAGGCCATGACGACCCCGCATTCCACGGTCGATCCCGAACGGGGCGACTACGGCTATCTGGTCTGGCTGCCGACCTATCAGGTCAACGGCGTGGCCCATCCCGCCTGGGCCATGTCCGGGACCGGCGGCAACAAGGTGGTGATCGTGCCCGATCTGGACGCGGTCGTGGTGGTGACGACCGAAAACTTCGGCGTCCGAAATCCGCACGGCCTGGCCGACGCCCTGATCGCCGGTCACGCCCTGGCGGCCCTGCGATAAGAAAAAGGCCCGGAACCGCAGGTCCGGGCCTTTCCCTTTTTGCGATCGCCTGACGCCTCAGCGCGTCGGGCGGGTGACGCGCGAGGAGAGGTTCTGGACCACTTCGCGGGCGTCGAAGGCGTTGGGGTCGCCGGCGGGCTTGGGGCCGCGGCCCATGATGATTTCGGCGTTGGCCTCGTAGCGGTCGATCTGACGGGTGTCGAAATCATCGCGCCACGGATCCCACGGGCTCCAGAAGCCGCCCCGATAGTAGCGCCAGGACGGGCCCCAGTACGGGCCGTAGAAGCTGTTGTAGCGGCTGTAGAAGGGATCGGGGGTGGAGACGAAGCGGGTGTCGCGGTCGGTCGCCCGGTTCACGGTGGCGAACCAGTCATAGCCGCTCTCGACCGTCAGCTCGGCCGAGCGCAGCAGCAGGGACATCTCGACCTGTTCGCGCGAGGTCACCGAATTGCCGGCGAAGCTGACGCGATAGCGGTTCGACTCGACCCGCTGTTCGGAATAGCCGCCGCGCTGGCCGTTCAGGCCGGCAGGCTGATAGGGGGTGGCGGTGGCGCAGGCGGCCAGAGCCAGGCCTGCGGCCGTCGTCAGGGCCAGAGCCCTGAGCGTCGTCCTGTGTCGGGATAGGGCTTTCATGAAATCAACTCCTTGATCGCCCATTCGGGCGCGCTGGCGGCTGAACGGGGCATGAACAGGCCTGTTCCCCATCAACTTAGGACGAAGCGGAGCCGCGTCTAGAGCCTTAAGACGATCAGGCCTGCGGCGGTCAGCAGCAGCAGGCCCACGAACAGGCCGAAGCCGCGCCGGAACCGGGGCTGTTGCATCCGCTGCGACAGGGCGGCCCCGGACAGGGCGTAGGCGCTCATCGACATCAGATCCATGCCGATGACGGCCAGGGCGAACAAGGCCAGCTGCGCCGCGACGGGCCGGTTCACGTCCAGAAAAGGCGGCAGAACCGCCGTGAAGAACAGGATGGCCTTGGGATTGGCGATCTGGACCGCGAAGCCGTCGAGGAAGGCGCTGCGGCCCTTGTGAACCGCGACGGGGTGGTCGGGCTGCTGGGGGTCGGCGGGGGCGGCGTCGCGCCAGGCGCCGCGCAATGCCTTGATCCCCAGCCAGGCCACATAGAGGGCGCCCAGCAGGGCGATCAGGTGGAAGGCGTCGGGAAAGGCCTTGACCAGGGCGCCCAGGCCCAGGGCGGCGGCGCCGAACCAGACCAGGGTGGCGCAGTTCATCCCCACCACCCCGACCAGGGCGGCGGCCCGACCCCGTTCCACCCCGGTCGCCACGGCGAACAGATTGGCCGGCCCCGGCGTGATCGCCATCACCACCATGACGCCCAGAAAGGTCGAATAGAGGTGCGGATCGACGGGCAGGGCGGACATGCGGCGTCGTGTCGCCGCGATCCGCCGTGAGGTCAAGCCGTCAGGTCAAGCCGTCAGGGGGCCGGGGTTTCGGGCGGCTCCGGCGGCTCGGGGGCTTCCGGCGCCTCGGCGTCGGCTTCCAGCGACTCCTCGGCCTGGTCCAGGGCGTACTGGGCGATCAGACCATAGGTTTCCAGCTGGTCGGGATCGGGATTGGTCCAGGCGCTGTTGCGGGCGATGCCGGCGCCGGCGACGACGCCCTGCTGAATCCCGTCCGCCATCGCCTGCTGGACCTCGGGATCGTTCAGGGCCTCTTCGACCAGGGCCTCGACGTCGATCTCCTTCAGGGCCTCGGCGGCCAGGGCCGAGGCGTGTTTGGTCGCCTCGGCGGTGAAGGCCGAGACGTCCGGCGCATAGTCGGACCAGAGGGCGGCGATCCGTCGGCCGCGCTCGCTCTCGCTCAGGCTCTCGTCCTCGGAAATGGCTTCGGCCCGTTTGCCGAAGGACTCCATCCGCTTTTCAAAGGCCTCGGCGGCGGTCTCCAGCCGGGCTTCGGCGGAGCCGGGCGCCGGGGCGGCGTCCTGGGCCAGGGCCGAGGACAGGGGCAGAAGGGCCAGGGCGGCGGTCAGGCTGAGGGCGCGGATCATGGGAGCTTCTCCCCGTTGATGACCCGACCAAACTCCGCCCAAGGCCGCCCGGCCTCAAGTGAAATCGCGGTAAGGCGACTATTGCGGGGCGGCGGGGGCCGTCGCGGCGGCCTCGATCTCGGCGCGGACCATGGCGGGGATGGACTTGATCTCTTCGATGCCGGCGGCCACCTCGTCCGCCGGGGCGCCCTGGGCGGCGGCGAAGGTCTGGATCTCGGCGGCGAAGGCGTCGACCTCGGGCTGATAGCGCGCCTGGAGCGCGTCCAGGTCGGCCTTGGCCTTGGCCTTGTCCGTCTGGGCGGCCGCAGCCTGCATTTCGGTCGACATGGTCTCCATCGACTTGCCGAAGGCCTCGGCGCGCGCCTGAAGCGCCGCCTCCTCTGGGCTCCGCGGCGTTGGGGCCGAGGGCGGGGTCTGGGCCGTCGCCACGGCGGGGAGGGCGGCTGTCGCGGTCACGAGGACAGCGGCGAAGGCGCAGGACAGAAGACGCATGGCGGAGGCTCCGTGAACAGCGGCGCCCGCCTTGCGGGGCCTGGCCGTCTAGGGATGACCCCGCGCGCCATCCGTGGCAAGGCCGATCCGCCCATCAGGGATATTACTTAGTTCTGTGAGAACGGGATTCTTAAGCAATCCCGGCCAATTGGAGCCATGGCTGGGAGCGTTAACATTCTGGGGCGGAGGCGCTGGCGCTTCTTCCGTCACGACGCCGGTCGGGCAGCCGGCCCGCCGCCCTGGTTCTATGTCCTGCTCTATATCTCGGCCCTGGGCCTGGGCCAGTGGAGCATGGCGGCCCTGCACGTCACCATCATGTGGCCGGCCAACGCCGTGCTGCTCGCGGCCTTGCTTCAGCTGCCTCGAGGCGAGGCGCGCGGGGTGCTGATCGGCTGCGTCCTGCTGAACCTCGCCAGTAATCTGGTGCGCGGCGATCCGCTTCTGTTCGTCGTGACCAACGCCGCGCTGAACCTGCTGCAGGTGGCCGCGGCGACCCTGCTGGTCCGGCGCCTGTGCGGGGCGGCGCTCGACATGCGGCGGCCCAAACGCCTGCTCCGCTTCGCCCTGAGCGCCGCCGTCGCCGTGGCCCTGTCCACGGTCCTGGCCGGGCTGCTGGTCATGGCCGTGGGCGGTCTGCCCCTGGAGGTGCTGAACTTCCGCCTGCACCATCTGTTCGACATGGAGCTGCTGGCGATGATGATCGTCACCCCGGCCCTGCTGCTGGTGGCGCGCCGGCACCGGTTCCGGGGCGACGCCGTGGCCTCGCAACGCGAGTGTTTCGTCCTGACCGTCCTGGTCCTGGCCGCCGCCCTGTGGGCCTTCGGCCAGACCACCGCCCCCATATTGTTCATTGTCTTTCCGCCCCTGATCCTGTTGGCCTTCCGTCTGTCCCCGCCCTGGACGGCCGGCGCCCTGATGGCGATCTCGGTGATCGCGGTCGGGGCCACCCTGTTGGGCCGAGGGCCGATCCTGCTGACCCGGCTGGGCGACGACCCGGCCCTGGCCTCGCTGCCCGTGGTCATGCGCCAGATGAACGTGCTGCACCTCTTCCTGCTGTCCGTGGTCGCGACCGTCCTGCCGATCACCACCCTGTCGACCGAGCGGCGGCGCCTGGTGGAACGGCTTCGCGCCCGTTCGGAGACGGCCCTGGCCGCCCTGCAGCGGGCCGAGACGGCCGACGCCGCCAAGTCCCGCTTCCTGGCCATGATGAGCCACGAGATGCGCACCCCCCTGACCGGGGTCACCGGCTACGCCGACCTGCTGTCGCGCCACCCGGAGCTGAACGCCGAGGGCCGGCGCCAGGTCGAGGCGGTGCGGCTGTGCGGCGAGGCCATGCTGCGCCTGATCGAGGACCTGCTGGAGGTGGCCAACGGCGGCGGCGAGGTGGTCTCCAAACCCGTCGAAGTGCGCGCCCTGGTGGACGAGGCCGTGGCCCCGACGCGCGAATGGGCCTCGATTCGGGGTCTGGACTTCGTGGTCGACTACGGCCCAGGCGGCGACGGCGCCGCCCTGACCGACGGCCGCCGTCTGCGTCAGATCCTGCACCACCTGGCCAGCAATGCGGTCAAGTTCACCGGCCGGGGCGGGGTCCGGATCCAGATCGAGCGCCGCGACGACCGGCTGAGGTTCGAGGTCCACGACACCGGCTGCGGCATGACCAAGGAGATCCTGGCCGGGATCTTCAGCCTGTTCGAACAGGGCGACGCCTCGACCCGCCGCGCCCACGAGGGCGCCGGGGTCGGCCTGGCCCTGACCAAGGCCCATGTGGACCGGCTGGGCGGCGTCGTCTCGGTGGAGAGCACGCTCGCCATGGGCACGACCTTCACGGTCGAAATCCCGGCCCCCGCCGTCGAGAGCGAGGCCGTCGGCGAGACGGCCCCCCTGGAAGACCGGCGCATGCGGGTCCTGATCGTCGACGACCATCCCTCGAACCGCGACCTGATGCGGATCATGCTGGAGGCCGCCGACTGCGAGACGGCCGAGGCCGAGAACGGGCGCGAAGCGGTCGAGGCGGTCCAGGCCGGGGCTTTCGACCTGGTGCTGATGGATGTGCGGATGCCGGTGATGGACGGGGTCGCCGCCACCCGCGCCATCCGCGCCCTGGACGGGCCGGCGTCGGAGATCGCCGTCCTGGCCGTCACCGCCGAGGCCATGCCCGAGGACGTGGCCCGCTGCCTGAACGCCGGCATGGACGCCCATCTGGCCAAGCCCATCACCCAGGCCAAGCTCTATGCGGCCATGGACCGGGCCATGGACGCCGCCGAACACAGGGTCGACGACGTCCGGGCCGCTTGAAGGGCCGCGTAGGCCCGCTTACCAGGTCAGATTGACCCGGGCGTAGACGAACCGGCCGTTGAAGCCGAACGGCGAGTTGTAGGGATAGCCCAGCACCCCGTTCGAGTTCAGCGACGCCGGGGTCGCGTCGGGATATTCGTCGAAGACATTGTCCGCTCCGATCGCCAGCCCGACCCGGTCGGTCAGCTGATACCGGCCCTCCAGATCGATCACCGTCTTCTCGCCGGTGCGATAGTCGTTGGCCGCGACCGACCCGGGCTGAAGCACGTCGCCGTAATAGGTGGCCCGCAGGGTGGCGCCCCACTTCTGCAGCCGCCAGTCGGCGCCGGCCGAGACCTTCACGTCCGGCGTGCCCTCCTCGATCGTCAGGATCCGCTGCCGGCCGAACAGGGTCGAAGACAGGTCGGTGTCCAGAGAGACGTCGTTGAAGTTGGCGGCCACGGTGAAGTCGAAGTCGCCGGCATTGTCCGTCGGCAGACGATAGCGGCCCACCACGTCCACCCCTTCCGTCGTGGTCGAGACCCCGTTCAGGAAGAAGCGCGCCGCCTGGACCCCCAGCGGGGTCAGGACGGTCGGATTGCGGATCAGTTCGGACAGGACGATCTGGTCCTCGATCTCGATCTTGTAGGCGTCCACCGTCAGGTCGAACCCGCCCAGCCGCACCACGGCGCCCAGCGAATAATTGGTCGAGGTCTCGGGCTTCAGCGGCTTTCCGCCCAGGGCCGTCCCCACCGCGCTGACCGACGGGAAGGTGCCGGTCTCCACCACCGCCCCGTCCTGGATCACCGACGAGGTCGAGGTGAAATAGGACTGTTGCAGCGACGGGGCGCGGAAGCCGGTCGAGACCGAGCCGCGCAGGGCGAAGTTGGGGGTGAAGTCATAGCGGGCCGACAGCTTGCCCGTCTGGGTGTCGCCGAAGTCGGAATAGTCCTCGAACCGCACGGCGCCGGCGACCGTCAGCTTGTCGGTGATCGGCAGTTCGATGTCGGCATAGGCGGCGAAATTGTCGCGATCCACATCCACTTCGTTCGACGGCTGGAAGCCGGGGAAGCCCTGGGCCCCGCCCGACAGGGCCGTGTTCGACCCCAGCGGCCCGCGGTTGTAGCTCTCCGGCTGGCCCGCCTCGATCTGATAATTCTCCCAGCGCTGCTCCAGACCCCAGGCCAGGTTCAGCGGCCCGCCCGCCAGGCCGGCCTCGAACTGCCGGCTGAAGTCGGCGCCCAGGACCAGCTGGTCATAGATCAGGCTGCCGGAATCGAAACTGGTCAGGGAGGCCGCCCCATAGGTCGAGTTCAGCGAATCCTCGGTGCGGAAATCCAGCGCGTTGCGGCCATAGACCAGGCTGACGTCGGCGTCCCATCCGGCGATGACGCCGCGCAGGCCGCCGGCCAGGGAGGCGTCCTGCGAATTGACCGCCACCTTGGGCAGGAAGCCGTTCGGATAGATGGCCGTGACATTGTTGACGTTGTCCGACAGACGCGGGAAGGCGGCGCCGGAGCTGTCGCGGTCCTGATAGCCGGCCCAGCCATAGGCCTCCCAGCCGTTCCCCAGACCCTTGCCGGCGTTGGCGAAGACGGTCCACTGCTCGACGTCCGGATCGCCGAACCGGGCGGTGACGGCGCCGTTGGCGGCGGCGCGGGGGTCATAGTCCGAGCGGTTGGTCGACTCGCGGTTCAGATATTCCGCCGACAGGGTCAGGAAGCCGTCGTCGCCCAGGGCGAACCCCTGCCAGGCCGAGGCGGTGGTGGTGGCGCCGTCCTCCTCGTCGCGCTCGCCGCGCGCGGTCTTCACCGTGGTCAGATACTGGCCATAGGTGACGCTGGCGCCGCCGCCGCTGGAGGCCTCCTTCAGCCGCAGGTTCACCACCCCGGCGATGGCGTCCGAGCCGTACTGGGCCGAGGCCCCGTCGCGCAGCACCTCGACCCGGTCCAGGGCCGCGGTCGGAATGGCGTTCAGATCCACGGCCGCCGAGCCGCGGCCGACGACGCCGTTGGTGTTGACCAGGGCCGAGGCGTGGCGGCGCGTGCCGTTGACCAGGACCAGGGTCTGGTCGGGCGACAGGCCGCGCAGGGTCGCCGGACGGATCGAGTCGCTGCCGTCATTGGCCGAGGGGCGCGGGAAGGTCAGGGACGGCACGGACTGGGCCAGGGCCGTGGCGAACTCGGTCGTGCCCCGGTTCTGCAGGCTCTGGGCCGTGACCACATCGACCGGCGCCAGGGTGTCGAGGCGCGAGCGGTTGGGCACACGGGTGCCGGTGACGACGATCTCGTCCACAGTCGCGGCCTCATCGGCGGCGGCGTCTTGAGCGAAGGCGGGCGCGGCGCTCAGCAGGGCGACGGCGGAGACGGTGGCGAGAAGAGCCGGTGAAGCGGCCCGGAAGGCGGTGCGCATTTGAGAGATTTCCTGATGATTGTTTCTTGGCGCGCACGGGCGCGCGGGACCGTCGTCTTCGACGTCCGGCCTGTGGAATGGATGTGACGGATTGGGCGGCTTCAGCCGCTACATCGTCCGCCGCGCCGATAAAGGCCGGCCTGTGTCAGGACTTTGGACATCGTCGTCTCCGACCGCGCGGTCAGGGGGAGCGCCTCGCGGTCATGACCATATCAGGGCGGAGATGCGGCGGGTCAATGCGCGGGAGCGGCCATGTTTGCTGGGGGCAGGAGGTAGAAAAACTACGAGCTCCAGGATAACGAAAGAAGAAGGGCGTTTAGCCCGCCGCCCGACCCCTCATCCGGCCCTTCGGGCCAGCTTCTCCCGCAAGGGGAGAAGGAAAAACCTCTACCGCGTCGCCCCCGGCTTCCACTTCACGTCGTCGGCGCCGTTCGCATTGGCCCGCCGCCCCGCGACGAACAGATGGTCCGACAGCCGGTTCAGATAGCGGACCGCCGCGCCGTTCACCGTCTCGCCCGCTTCGATCAGCCGCACCGCCTCGCGCTCGGCCCGGCGGCAGACGGTGCGGGCCACGTGCAGATGGGCCGACAGGGGCGAGCCGCCGGGCAGGATGAAACTGTCCAGCGGCTTCAGGCTCTCGTTCATCCAGTCGATTTCCTGCTCCAGCCGCTCGACCTGGCTGTCGAGGATCCGCAGCGCCTCCCAGGCCGGGGGCGGGTCCAGCGGGGTGGCCAGATCGGCGCCCAGGTCGAACAGCTCGTTCTGGATCCGGGCCAGCATGGCGTCGATCCGGTCGTTCTGGCCGCTGTGCAGCCGGGCCACGCCCAGGACGGCGTTCAGCTCGTCCACCGCGCCGTAGGCCTCGACGCGGGGATCGGTCTTGGACACGGGCGCGCCCGAGGCCAGGCGGGTCTGACCGTCGTCGCCGGTGCGGGTGTAGATCCTGTTCAGCGTCACCATGGATCAGGCCCCTTGCGTCGCCTTCCACACCATGCCCGCGACCAGGATCAGCACGGCGACCGCCTGCAGCCCGACCCGCCAGCGCATCAGTCTGTTGGAGTGGCTGCGGGCGTAGGCCCCGCCCCGGAACAGCGAATAGAGGCCCCAGCCCAGCGTCAGACTGACGGCGGCGACGGCGACCAGGACCAGGATGTCGAACATCTGCATCCCCTCCGTTTACGCCCGTCCGGGCTCCGGGTCGCGCAAAATTCGCCGTTTCCGTTGTGAAGCTAAGCCATTGGTCACCATTGTGCGGCACTGTGCCGCCCCATGACTGATCGCGTCGTCCGCAACCTCGAGCATCTCCGGAGCTCGGCCTCCACCGCTCGGGTGCTGAGCCTGCTGCGCGTGTGGGAGGAGAACGGCGACAGCCGGTCCGACGGCGCGGTGCGCAATCCCGACTGGGCCGCCCGCCCGGTCTTCCGCACCTCGGCCCTGAACCGCAGCCTGATCATCAAGCACCGGCTGCGGCGCAACGAGATCGACCTTTTCCCGGGCCGGCGCCAGGTGGCGACCAAGATGGTCATCCCCATCGACGACGCGGATCTGAAGACCGGCGGCCGCTATGTCTTCGTCAACCAGATCGGCTTCGAGCGGATGATGGCCGAGGCCTTCGGCCTGTCGTCCAGCCACCCGGACCTGGAGACCCTGCGGCTGATCGACCGGCTGCCGTCGCTGGATCCCTTCCTGCTGCGCGAGCAGCTGCGGCGCGGCGGCCTGGACCCGGCGCCCTGCTATTTCGCCATCAGCGACGGCGATCTTCAGCGGATGCAGGCCTTCGTCCACGCCGAGATCGAGCCCCTGGTCACCCTCAGCCTGGGGCCGGACACCATCGCCGTGGCCTCGGACTCGGCGGCGCGGATGGCGGCCAAGATCCTGTCCAACAGCCCCAGCGACCAGCTGGACGCCCTGCGCCACACCCTGCGCCTGGCGCCGGAGCAGTACGAGGAAGGCGTCTTCTGCTGGAAGGGCTTCCTCTATTACAAATGGACCCTCGCCTCCCTGCTGGGCGAGGTGGCGGCGGTGACCGAGGCGGTGCGCACCATCAAGCCGACCGGCAAGGTCGACCGCGTCGCCCGCGAGCATCTGGACCGCAGCCGCACCGTCCTGCGCGGCCGCATCATCCGCACCTGCGACGAGGTCAGCCGCACCCTGCGCATCTATGACGACGCCTACGCCCGCCTGACGCAAGAAGGCCGTCCCACCGCCTTCCGCGACTTCCTGCTGGACGCCCCCTCCATGTTCGCCAAGCTGGGCGACCAGCTGGGCGCCGTCCAGCATATCGTCAGCTACTGGCGCTTCCGCTTCCGCCCCGCCGCCCATCCCCCCGGCGTCGAGGAGCTGATGGACATCTTCATGGACTTCGAGACCGGCCTCCTGGGCCGCGGCGAGCTGCCCGACGACATCGCGGTGATGGCGGCCTAAAGCCCCCGCACCCACGGCCCCTCGCCCCGGCCGTCCAGCATCAGGTCGGTGACGGCCCAGACCAGGGCGTCGGCCCGGTCCCAATGCCCCTCCCCCGATCCGGCAGCCTGCCCTTCTTCCTCGGCGCCCAGCGCCATCAGCTCCTCCTCCAGCGCCGCGAACGCCCCCGCGTGCCGCACCCGCCCCTGTTCATACAGGGCCGCCACCGGCTCGGCCCGGGCCGCCTTGCCGCGCGAGGCCCGCACGGCCGTAAAGCCGACCCCGTCCCCGTCGCCGCAGCCGGCCGCCCTCAGCACCGCCTCCACCATGTCCCCGCCCTGGTTGACCTCGCCGACGATGGTGCGGGCGCCGAACAGCCGCGCCGTCTCCATGGCCCGCTCGGCCCATTTCTGCGGCGACAGCCCCCGCATCGAGCGATCGGCCAGCACCCAGGCCGTCTCCCCGCGCCGCCCCACCGCCACGATGCCGCAGGCGTCCCCGCCGCGCGAACAGGTCGGGTCCAGCCCCACCACCACCCGCTCATAGACCGGCCGCCCCTCGACGGAGACCGGAGCCTCCCCCCGCGCCGCCGCCATCATCTCGGCGGTGAACAGCCCGCCCTCGGGCTCGACCACCAGGCCCTCCAGCTCCTGCGCCGCCCGCCGCGTCCCGCCGTACAGCCGCTCCAGCCCCTCCAGAAACCCCGGCGCCAGATGATCCCCATTGTCCCGCGTCGTCGCATGGGTGAGCGCACAGGATTCCTCGGCGCGGAGCGCCTTGAGCGCCCTTGTCGGGCGCGGCGTCGTCGTAACCACCAGCCGGGGGCTATCGCTCGGCTCGCGGAGCCTCGCTACTTTAGCCCCCACTCCCCCGTCTGACGCCGCGTGTGCATCGACGGCTGGGGAGTCTGGGTTGGGCCCGCTCAACCTTAGTCTCAGCCCCATCCGCAGCAGGGCCAGCGTCTCCCCGCCGTTGCGCCAGGCGCAGAATTCGTCGGCCCAGGCGGCGGCGAACTGGGGGCCGCGCAGGCTGTCGGGGTCTTCGGCCGAGAAGACGAAGGCCTCGGCCCCGTTCGGAAACACCAGCCGCCGCCGCGACGGCTGATACTCCGGCCCCCGCCACTCGACCTCGCCGTCCGCCCCGACGCCCGTCCAGCGCGGCAGGCTCATCACCCCCGACGGCCCGGCGATCATCACCTCGCGCACATCGTGCAAGGTCGGTCCGATCAGGGCCAGCCGCCCGCCCGGCCCCAGCCGCTCGGCCATGTCCGCGATCCAGGACGCCCCCGCCAGAGTCTTGCCCGCCCCCCGCCCGCCCAGAAACAACCAGGTCGACCACGCCCCCTCCGGCGGCCTCTGCGCCGGCCGCAACACCAGCCCCCCAGCGCTCTGACCGTCCTCAAGCAAACCGGGGGTCTGGGGGCTCAAGCAGCCCGAAGGGCGGTAGCCCCCACGCAAGAATGGTCTCGCCCGCAAATTCCTTTTCCAGAACGCCCGCAGATCCGCCGCGCTGACGCCCGCCATGACCCGCGTCCGTTGGGACCAGCGCCACAGCCGCGCCGCCTCCGGCTCGTCCCCTTCACCCAGCCGCTTCAGCACATCGGCGTGCAGTTCCCGCACCGTCCCCACCGGATCGCTCCAGTCGATCTCGATGGTCAGGGCCGGCTCCCCCCGGCCATACGCATAGGCCCCCGCCGCCGGTCCGCGCGGCTGATACACCGCCCCCGGCGTGTCCATTTTCCGCAGGCCATAGCGTTTCGCCGCATGGGCGATGGCCCCCGTCGTCACCCCGTACTCGGCCTCCAGGACCGCACTGGTCTCGCCCGCATTCCGCCGCGCCAGCAGCTCGCGCCAGCGCGCGGGCGTCATGCCCGACCGGCTCTGGGGAAAGACATGATCCGGGGGCCAGCCCTCCGCCGGCCGCAGACGATGATCCACCGCATCCGGCGTCTGCCCCTTCATCCGCCCGCGCTTCTTCGCCTGCCAGCATATGGTCGAGATCGACACCCCATGCTCCCGCGCCAGATCCGACCGCCGCTCGCCCCG
>Ga0208958_1002723_pt1 | contig 14692 bp, 14 predicted proteins | sample RifOxyB1_FD_184032 | JGI IMG/M metagenome (GOLD analysis project Ga0208958, IMG submission 184032) | Soil microbial communities from Rifle, Colorado - Rifle Oxygen_injection B1 (SPAdes) | ecosystem: Environmental > Terrestrial > Deep subsurface > Rock core/Sediment | place: Rifle, Colorado... | reverse complement strand
CGTCATATGCTCCCCTTAGCCCGACCGCAGGCGTCGCCCAAGACGGCGCAGGGAGAGAAAGACAATGAGCCTGATCCTCGCCATCGACCAGGGCACCACCTCGACCCGGGCCATCGCCTTCGAGGTGCGGGGCCACGACTTGCGCCCGGTCGCCGTCAGTCAGATCGAACTCGCCCAGCATTTCCCGCACTCCGGCTGGGTCGAGCATGACGCGGGCGAAATCTGGTCCGCCACCCTCCAGACCTGCCGCGAAGTGGTGCGCCAGGCGGGCGGGGTCGACCGGTTCGCCGCCGTGGGCCTGACCAACCAGCGCGAGACGTCGGTGATCTGGGACGCCGCGACGGGGGAGCCCCTGCACCGCGCCATTGTCTGGCAGGACCGCCGCACCGCCGAGGTGACCGCCCGCCTGACCGCCGAGGGGCGTGAGCCGGGTGTCCAGTCCGCCACCGGCCTGATCCTCGATCCCTATTTCTCGGCGACCAAGTTCGCCTGGCTGCTGGACGCCGCGCCCGGGTCGCGCGATCGGGCGGCGCGGGGCGAGGTCAAGCTGGGCACGATCGACGCCTGGCTGATCTGGAAACTGACCGGCGGCCGGGTTCACGCCACCGACGCCGCCAATGCGGCCCGGACGGCCCTGATGGACCTGAAGGCCGTGGAATGGCGCGACGACCTGTGCGTCCTGTTCGACGTGCCGCGCCAGGCCCTCCCCGCCATCGTCCCCTGCGCCGGCCGGATCGGCGAGACCGATCCGGCGCTGTTCGGCCGCCCCCTGCCCATCGCCGGATCGGCGGGGGATCAGCAGGCCGCCCTCGTCGGCCACGGCGCTCTCACGCCGGGCGACGCCAAGATCACCTACGGCACCGGCGCCTTTCTGGTGGCCAATGTCGGCGCCGAGCCGGTGGCTTCGACCCGCCGTCTCCTGGGCACGCTCGGCTACCAGGCCGAGGGCCGCACCGCCTATGCGCTGGAGGGGTCGATCTTCTCGGCCGGTTCGGCGATCCAGTGGCTGAGGGACGGCGTCAAGCTGATCTCCGAATCTCGCCAGTCCGAAGCCCTGGCCCAGAGCCTGGCCGACAACGGCGGCGTCTATCTGGTCCCCGGCTTCACCGGCCTGGGCGCCCCCTGGTGGGAGCCGGAGGCGCGCGGGACCGTGGTCGGCCTGACGCGGGATTCGGGCCCGGCCCATTTCGTCCGCGCCGCCTTGGAAGCCCTGGCCTATCAGACCCGCGACCTGCTCGACGCCCTGGCCCAGGACGGCGCCCCGCCGTTGAAAACCCTGAAGGTCGACGGCGGCGTCACCGCCAACAGTTTCGCCATGCAGTTCGTCGCCGACATCTGCGAGGTCGAGGTCGAACGTCCGGCCTTCCAGGAGATGACGGCCCTGGGCGCGGCGCGTCTGGCGGCCTTGGGGGTGGGTCTGATCTCCGATCTTGAGGCTCGTCCCGCAGAAGCCCCGGCCTGCTGGAAGCCCCGGATGAAGTCCCACGAACGCGACCGTCTGCTTTCCGGCTGGCGTCGCGCGGTCAAGGCCGCCATCATCGCCGCGCCGGACCGCGCCTAAGACGCGGACGGCTCAAGGGAAACGCCAAAGGAACCGACTGGGCCGCACATGACCGACGCCTCCGCCGCCGACGCGCCTCTGCAGGATGCTCAAACCGCCTTTTCCGGCACCCGCGAGGTCGATGCCCGCTACCGGCTGGACGAGGCGGGGCTGGACGCCTGGATGACCGAAAACGTCGCAGGCTACGCCGGCCCTCTGACGGTGCGCCAGTTCAAGGGCGGCCAGTCCAACCCCACCTATGAGCTGACCACCCCGACCGCCGCCTATGTGCTGCGTCGCAAGCCGCCGGGTCTGCTGTTGCCCAGCGCCCACGCGGTCGATCGGGAATTCCAGGTCATCTCCGCCCTGGCGGCTCAGGGTTTTCCGGTGGCCAGGCCCCACGCCCTGTGCCTGGACGAGGGCGTCATCGGCTCCATCTTCTATGTGATGGACAAGGTCGAGGGCCGCATCTTCTGGGATCTGAAGCTGCCGGGCCTCAGCCCCGTTGAACGCCGGGCCATCTATCACGCCCAGACCGACGCCCTGGCTCGGCTCCATGGCTTCGATCCCGCCGCCATCGGTCTGGCCGACTATGGCAAGGCCGGCAACTATTTCGCCCGCCAGGTCGGACGCTGGACCAAACAATACCGCGCGTCCGAAATCGAATCCGTTCCCGCCATGGACCGGCTGATCGCCTTCCTGCCGGACAGTCTCCCGCCCGAGGGGCCCAGCCGCATCGTCCACGGCGACTTCCGCCTCGACAATATGATCCTGGCCCAAGACCGGGCGGAGGTCCGCGCCGTTCTGGACTGGGAGCTGTCGACCCTGGGCGATCCCATGGCCGACTTCTCCTATCTGCTGATCGCCTGGGCCATTCCGGCCAGCCTGCGGAACGGCTTGGCCGGCGCGGATCTGGAGGCCCTGGGCATTCCCTCGGTCGAGGAGACGGTGGACCGCTACGCCGCCGCCACCGGCCTGCGGCCTGCAAATCTCGACTGGCTCTACGCCTATAACCTGTTCCGCTTGGCGGCCATCTGCCAGGGCATCGCCGGCCGGGTCCGCGACGGCACGGCGGCCAGCGCCCACGCCCGCAGCATGGCCGCCCAGGTCGGGCCGCTCAGCGACGCGGCCTGGGGTTTTGCAAAACGGGCGGGCGCCTAGGTCGGGTAGAGGGGGTTGGACGCGTCCCTTTGGCCTTCCAGACTGTGTTTCAGGGCGTGCATCTCGTCATGGCCGCGCTTCACCGCAGCATAGGCGCGGCGGATCGTCTCGCGCGTGGTGGCAGAGATGCCGGCGTCCTGCAGCGCCCTCTCGAACTTCTCGGCGATGAACCCCTCGCCGCTGTCGATCGAGCCGACAAGGGAATCGTCGTTGCGCAGCAGGGCGTGTTTCATGTCCAGAAAGGCCCGGTGGGCCTTGGCCAGTATGGATCCGTGCGATTCAGGATCGCCGCCGAGGCCGCGCACGGCGTTCGCCAGGTCGTCGACCACCTGCCGCCGTTCTGCGCTGCGCGTCTCGAACAGAGTGCGGTAGTTCGGATCCTCCGTCTGTTCCGCGGCCTCGCGATAGCCGTCCGCGCTGTCCAGCGCGCTCTCGATCAGTCCGTTCAGCACCTTGATGTCGTGGGCGTTGGGGTGGGTCATATCGTCTATTCCTTCCGCAGGGCGGTCGAAACGCGAAATGGCCGGGCGCGGCGAAGGTTGCGACGTGCGGCGTTCAGGCGTCAGACGGCGTCGGAACAGGCGGCTTCGCCGCCGATCCGCGCCCAATTCTGAAAAATAAGCCGCCTGTTTTCAGAACCTTGACGGCGCGCCGCGGGCCTCTTCTCAGCAGGCTTCGGCGCAGGCGCATAATGGGCGGATGAACGCCCGGCCCCGATCTGTCTCCGCTGAAGAATGGACGAAAATAGACTCGAAAAAATTCGAGTGGATTTCGTCTATTTCGCCGGTCCCGGGCCTCGGGGCCGGATCACAGGCTCGTGCGCAGCGACCACAGCTCGGGGAAGCAGCGCTTGGTTAGGGTGCCGGCCAGATAGGTCGCCCCCTCGGTGCCGCCTGTGCCGCGCCGCCGGCCGATGATCCGCTCGACCGTGACCACATGCTTGTGCCGCCAGGTCAGCAGGGCGTCGTCCAGATCGACCAGTTTCTCGGCCAGCTGATACAGGGCCCACCAGCGCTCGGTGTCGCGATAGACCTCCAGCCAGGCCGCCTCGACCGCTGCGGACGGTTCATAGGCCTGGGTCACGTCGCGGTTCAGCACCTCGGCCGGCACCGGCAGGCCGGCCTTGGCCATCTGGGCCAGGGCGTCGTCGTACAGGCTGGGGGCGGCGATGGCGGCCTTCAGCGCCGCCAGGGCCTCGGGCCGGTCCTCGTGGAACTTCAGGAAGCTGGAGTCCTTCAGTCCCAGCATGGCCTCGAACCGTCGGAACTGGTCGCTCTGGAAGCCGGAGGACGAGCCCAGCGCGCCCCGGAACCGCAGATAGTCGGCCGGGGTCATGGTCGACAGAATGTCCCAGCTCTGGGTCATCACCGACTGGATGCGGCTGACGCGGGCCAGGCTCTTGTAGGCGGGGACCAGATCGCCGGCCCGGACCAGGGTCTGGGCCAGGGCGACCTCGTGCAGGATCTGTTTGAGCCACAGCTCCTTGGTCTGGTGGATGACGACGAACAGCATCTCGTCGTGCTGGTCCGACAGCGGATGCTGGGCGGAAAGCAGGTCGTCCAACGCCAGATAGCCGGCGTAGGTGATGTCGCGGGATTGGGTCATGCCCGCCTATCGCCCGGTCGGGCGGGCGGCGCAAGCGGCCTACTGGCGGGACTGGCTCGTCGCGTTCGAGGCGATCTGACGGCCGGTGTCGAAGGCGTCGCGGGCGCCTTTGTAGATGAAGCCGTAGGTCGGATAGACGGTGGTGCCCAGGTCGTTGATCGGATTGTACCAGACCTTGACCTGCGACCAGTCGTTGGAGGGCGAGACGTCGACGACCGTGACATTCTCCTCGACCTTGCCGCGGCTGCCGCCCCAGTTGGCGTGGGTCACGCGGACCACGCGGTCAGTCAGAATGTCGGAAACGACGGCGACATGGCCCCGGCTCATGCGGCCTTCGGGACGGAAGACCAGGACCGAACCGGTCTCGGGCGCGTCGCCGGTGCGGAACTTCTCGGCGGCCTGACGCCACCAGGTCCAGGCGTCGCCGAAGATGTTGATGCCCGAGAACATGCGGGCGAAGGTCACGCACTGCCAGTACGGCTCATCGGCCTTTGCGGTGGAAGGGACTGCGCCCAGAGCAAAAAAACCGAGGGTCGCCGCAACCGCGGCGGCTTTGAGCCGTTTAATCATGCTGAGGCCGTATCCCGACTGCCGATGGTGTTTTTTAGAACACAGGGTCTTAAGATTCGACAACCGGTTTCGGCGTATCGCTGTGAGGCGAGCCTTTGTTCGAGCTTTCGCTTGACAGGGGAGGCCTGCCCGGGCGCCAAGCCCTCAAAGCCTTGCGAGCCGGGTGTTCGACCAGGTGGTAGGACAGGGCCGCGACGACCGGCAAAAGGGCCAGAATCGCCAGCCACACGAAAATGTGAACCTGCTTGTCCGGGGCGTCCGTCGCCTTGGCCGCAAGGTTCACCGCCAGCAGCTTCCAGGGCACGCAGACCATATAGACCGAATAGCTGATCTCCCCCAGATAGACCGCCGGCCGGGACGCCAGCCATCCCGCCCGTTCATTCGGCAGCGACGCCAGCGACAGGATCAGGGCGCCCGCCAGCAGGACGGTGATCCCGTCCCAGAGGCCCAGGGCCGCGCTCAGCACCATCAGACCGAACGAGACGGCCGAGGCGGTCCAGGGCGCCTTGAGCGGCGCCCGGCGATAGACCAGGTACAGGGCGCAGCCCAGGGCGAAACACGGCACGATCCGCAGCGCGCCCCAGCGGATAGTGGCCTCGGTCAGGGGGAAGCCCGCCAGCCGCTCGAACCCGGCGTAGAGGGCCGCGAGGAACAGCGCCGCTCCGATCACGGCTACGACCGGCTTCTGACGCAGCCGCCAGAAGACGAAGGCGAACAGGGGGAAGCACAGATAGGCGAACCATTCGGCCGAGATCGACCAGGACGGATGGTTCCACCCCGCCACCGGCGCCAGGCCCCAGGCGTGGACCATCAGCAGATTGGCCGGCAGGGACGCCCAGCTCAGCACATTGCCGTCCACGCTCATTCCCGCGACCAGTGCGGCGCCGGCCAGCAGCCCCACCCCGATCAGGGTCGCCAGGTGCAAGGGATAGACCCGCGCCACCCGCGCCCAAAGGAAGCTGCGGTAGGAGAACCGCTTCTCCCCTGCCGCCTGCAGATAGACATGGCTCAGGATGAAGCCCGACAGGACGAAGAACAGCTCGACCCCCAGATAACCCTTCTGAACCAGACCGGACGAGGGCGCCCCCGCCAGGTTCTCCCAGAAGGCGTAGACGGCGACCCATATCGCCGCGCCGAAGCGCAGGGCGGTGATGGGGCGGAGATCGGCGGGCGTCTGGACGGGGGTCATGGTCTCACCTTGGCACGTCGGCCTTGTCGAACCGTGAAGGCCCGCAAGCTCGGCGCCTTACCCGACCCAGGCTCCGTGGAAGCCGGCCGGCAGGGCCGTGTCCGCCTGCCAGGTCGCCACCGGCCCGTCCTCGACACGGGCCGCGTCAAAGACGTGCAGCTCCGTGCGCCCCGCCTTCAGATTGACCGACGGCCCGACCAGCCAGGCGTCGGTCTCGGCCGTGGCGCCGGGCTTGGGCACGAAAACCGTCTCCTCGACGATCTGATGGAGGCCGAAGGTGAAGCCGTGCGACCGGCCGCTCTCCCAATCCTGCACGGCCAGGCCCGTCGGCAGGGGGCGTCCCGCCGTCTCGCCGCCGGTGTGAACCGTCAGGCGGCGCTTCAGCCCCTGACGACGCGGATCGGCCTTGGGGAACTCCCCTATCGCGTCCGTCGTCAACATATCGGCCTTGCCGTCGGGACGCAGGGTGATCAGCGCCAGCCTGGCCGGATCGCCTGGCACGACCCCGTGGCCCTCGACCAGAACCCGCGCCCCATCGACGGCGAAGCGCGGATCGCCGCTGGCCGCCACGTCGAAGCGGATCGTGCCGTCCGCCTCGGCCCAGGCGTCGCCCAGATGGAAGTGGAAGAAGCCCGGCAGCTCATAGAGCCGTGACTGGGTCAGGTCGTCCTTGTCCAGCACCATGACCTGGGTTCCCGCTTCCGGCCGCCACGCCAGGCCGTTGATGATCGGCAGGGCCTGCCGCTCCAGGACCCAGGGCTGCAGCACCAGGATCACATGGCGGTCCGTGGCGGTGAAGTCGTGCATATAGCTGGCGCGCGGCAGGCGGATGACCTCGGCTCGGTTCAGGCTGGCGTCGGGGTTGAGCCGCCAGATCACGGCCCGGTCGCCGGCCGTGCCGACGTTCCAGATCGAGCCGTCGGGGGCGCGACGCGGATGGGCCTGGAAGGGCATGCCCTTCAGATCGTCGCGCAGGGTGACGAAGCCCTGGGTCGACAGGTCGGCGGCGTCCATGGCCAGGGGCGAGCCGCCCTCCCACAGGGCCCAGACCTGGTTCCCCGTGGCCATGACCGCCGTATTGGCGGCGTTGGCGTCGTCGTTGGAGCCGATCCTGGCGCGGGCGTCGCCCCGCGTGCCGAAACCGGGTGTCACCACGGCGTCCAGTTCGGTCTCGACCCGGCGCTTGGGCGTATCGGCGAACCGGGCCTCCAGCGTGGCCTGGCCGTCCTGGATGCGGAAGGCCCGCATCAGGCCGTCGCCGTCGAACCAGTGGGTGACGGAGCCGCCCGGCCGCCGGAACCGGCCAGGACCGTTGCGGAACAGGGCGCCCTCAAGCCCCGCCGGGGCGCGGCCGTCAATCAGGCGCATTGTCTGACGCGGCAGGTCGCTCTCGAGATCGCGGGTGGCCAGGGCCCAGTCGGCCGTGGCGGCGGCGTCCAGGGCCGCAGCGGCGCGCACCATTTCGGGGGTGGCCACGGCGGCCGACAGGGCGGCGGCGCCCATCAGGAAGGAACGGCGGGACGGGGTCATGATCGGTCTCCGGACGGGGGGGGGCTTATTTCAGGCTGATGGTCTGGACGACCGCGCCGGACGCGGCGAACTTCGCCCGCTCCCACGAGGCCGGGCCCATATTGCCGACGGCGTTGTTGGAGAAGGCGTAGGGTTCCACCGGCATGCCGAACGGGTTGGTCTTCATCTTCCCGTCGCCGTCGAGGTCGTGGAAGGCGCGCATGGCGTAGTCGCCGTCCGGCAGGTTCTCGAAGGTGACCCGCGTGGTCGGCGCGGCGGCTTCGACCATGGCGTAACGCGCCGGCTGACCTTCGCCGCCATAGTTGGCCTCGCTGTCGAACAGAGCGACCATGATCCGGCCCTCCGGCTTGGCCACGTCGAAATCGAAGGCGACGTCGGCGGCCAGGGCGGAGGTCGAGGCCAGGGCGACGGCGACCAGGGCGGCGGAGCTCCAGAGGGCGGAATGGGTCTTCATGGCGTGGTGTCCTGTCATGGGGACCGACGACCGGCCCTCGATGACCTGACCCTGCAGACGACTGTTCGCCTTCGCCATCGGGCTTGCGGGAATGACCGCTTCGCCTTCGTGAACGACCGTCGCGGCCGTCGGCGCGACGTCAGTGAACACCTGCAAGACGGAGTTTTCGCGCCCCATCTCGCCGCCACAGTCCGTTACAGGTCGAAACGCGGTCGACATACGCCACGCTCAAGCGCGTGGCAGTCTGGCGGCGTCAGGGCCTGGTGGCGGAGTGGCTACGCGGCGGGCATGCAAGCCCGAAAACCCTCCGTTCGACTCGGAGGCCAGGCCTCCATCTTCTTCGTCTCTCGGCGGTCAGAGGAAGGAGTAGGGATCGACGTCCACCGTCAGTCGGACCGAGGCCGGGACCTTCACCCGCGTCAGCCAGGCGCGCAGGAAGGCCTGTAGGTTCACGTCCCGGTCGGCCCGCACCAGCAGCCGCTTTCGCCTGCGTCCGCGCACCAGGGCGAGGGGCGCGTCGGCGGGGCCATAGACCTCCAGCCGTTCGGCGTTGGGAATGGCCTGGGCCAGGTCCGCTGCGGTCTTCTCCACCGCCTGCGCATTCTCGCTGGACAGGATGATCGCCGCCAGCCGGCCGAAGGGGGGCAGGGCGGCGGCTTCCCGCTCGGCCATCTCCGCCTCGACGAAGGCGTCCCGGTCGCCGGCCGCCAGGGCCTGAAGCACCGGATGGTCGGGGGTCCAGGTCTGCAGCAAGGCCCGTCCCGGTCGGTCCGCCCGGCCCGCCCGTCCCGTCGCCTGGGCCAGCAGCTGATAGGTCCGTTCGGCCGCCCGCAGGTCGCCGCCTCGCAAGCCCAGATCCGCATCCACCACCCCGACCAGGGTCAGGCGGGGGAAGTTGTGGCCTTTGGCGGCGGCCTGGGTGGCGACCAGTATGTCGATCTCGCCGTCGGTCATCCGCTGGATCAGGGCCCGTGCCGACTTGGCGTCGGGCGCGGTGTCCGAGCTGAACACCGCCGTCCGCGCCTCGGGGAACAGCTGGCGCACCTCCTCCTCGACCCGTTCGACGCCGGGGCCGACCGAGACCAGCGAGTCCTCGGCCCCGCATGACGGGCACAGTCTGGGCCGGGCCATCGAGAAGCCGGTCAGATGGCAGACCAGTCGGCCGGTGTAGCGATGTTCGACCAGCCAGCTGTCGGTGTCCGGCGCCGTCAGCCTGTGCCCGCAGGCGCGGCACAGGACGACGGGAGCATAGCCGCGCCGGTTCAGGAACAGCAGGGTCTGTTCGCCGCGCGCCAGGGTTTCGCCGATCGCCTCCCTCAGGCTCTGCGACAACCAGGTCTGCGGATCCGGAGGCGCCGCGCGCAGGTCGATCAGGTCGATGTCCGGCAGGACGGCGGTCCCATGCCGCGCGCCCAGCTTCAACCAGTCGTAGCGGCCGTTCTGCGCGTTCCACAGCGTCTCCAGCGACGGGGTCGCCGAGGCCAGGACCACGGCCGCCCCCTCGATCCGCGCCCGCGCCACGGCCAGGTCCCGGCCGTGATAGACCAGCCCCTCTTCCTGCTTGAACGACCCGTCGTGCTCCTCGTCGACGATGATCAGGCGCAGATTGACGAAGGGCAGGAACAGGGCGGACCGCGCGCCGACCACGATGTTGCAGCGGCCGGCGATCGTCGCCTCCCACACCTGGCGGCGGCGGGGCGGGGCGACGCCGGAATGCCACTCTGCTGGGGCCGCGCCAAAGCGGGCTGCAATCCGTTCGATCAGGGCCTGGGTCAGGGCTATTTCAGGCAAGAGGATCAGGATCTGCGCCGCCGGATCGGCGCGCAGCACCCGCGCGATCGCCTCCAGATAGGCTTCGGTCTTGCCGGACCCCGTAACCCCGTCCAGCAGGAAAGGTCGAAAGCCGCCCTGCGTCGCTCCGGCCGCCAGGGCTGAAGCCCCCGCCGCCTGGTCGCCGTTCAGGGTCGCCGGCGCATGGTCGGGATCGGGCGGGGCGAAGGCGGCTTCGGCGGCGATCTCGACGATCTCCAGAACCCCCTCGTCGATCAGTCCCTTCACCACGCCCGCCGAAACGCCGGCGTCCCGGGCGAGGTCGGCGGGGGTCATCGACCGGGCGCCGACAGCCTCCAGCACGGCCGTCCGGGCGGGGGTGGCGCGCGCCGGCTGACGGTCGCCGACCCGCCGCACGCGGCGTTCCGGCCGGGGGCGGGGCGCGCGCAGCCCCTTCAGCGCGGTGGCCGCCATCTCACCGGGCGGGGACAGGGTCCAGCGCCCGGCCCATTCGACGAAGTCCATCACCCCTGCCGGCAGGGCGGGGTCGTCCAGTCTCGAGTCCACCGCCTTCAGCCGCCGGTTCGAGCCGGTGGTCTCGAACACCTCGGCCACCACGCCCCGGATCAGCCGCGGCCCCAGCGGCACGGCGACCTGATCGCCGCGCGTCAGGCTCAGCGTCTCGGGAACCTCGTAGTCGAAGGCTTCCGGCACGGGCAGGGGAATGAGGACCGAGGCGACTTTCACCGAACTTCGCCCTCGGCTATGAAGCCGTCCATGAAACTCTTTCTCGATACCGCCGACGTCGCCGTCATCAAGGACATGGTCCCCACGGGCATGGTGGACGGCGTCACCACCAATCCGTCGCTGATCGCCAAGTCGGGTCGGAACATCGCCGAGGTCATCGCCGAAATCTGCGCCCTGGTCGAGGGTCCGATTTCCGCCGAAGCCGTCTCGCTCGATTTCGAGACCATGGTCAAGGAAGGCGACAAGCTGGCGGCCATCGCTCCGAACGTCGTCGTGAAACTGCCCCTGACCTGGGACGGTCTGCGCGCTTGCCGCGTCTTCACCGACAAGGGGATCAAGACCAACGTCACCCTGTGCTTCTCGGCCGCGCAGGCCCTGCTGGCCGCCAAGGCCGGCGCCACCTTCGTCTCTCCCTTCGTCGGCCGGCTGGAGGACAATGGCGCCGACGGGATCGCCCTCTTGGAGGAAATCCGGGTGATGTACGATGTCCATGGTTTCGAGACCCAGATTCTGGCCGCCTCGCTGCGCAACGTCGCCCATGTGGCCGCCGCCGCCGTGGCCGGATCGGACGCCGCCACCTTCGGCGCCGACACTTTCAAGGCGCTGGTAAAGCACCCGTTAACCGACAAGGGTCTTGATGCCTTCGTGGCGGACTGGGCCAAGACCGGTCAGTCCATCCTGTAACTCACGCGTCACGGAGAAGGTCTGTTGAGCGGCTCATTGGACCTTTTCGAAACCTCTGAAGCGGACGCCGCCCCGCAGTCGGGCGACGGCCTCCACTGGCCGGATGTTCGCGGCTGGCTGCAGGCCCATCCCCAGATGCTGCTGGACGACCGCTCCCTCCTGGAGGAGATCGGCCTGCGCCCGCACGGCCGCAATGTGGTGGAGTTCGGCGCCGCCGCCCTGACGCGGCTTGAGGCGGTGGTCGAGCGCGAGGCCGGCGCCCGGCGCGAGGTCGAGATGATCGCCCGCGCCAATTTCGCCGCCCAGACCCAGACCCATGTCGCCGCCCTGGATCTGATGGAGGCGCGTAATCATTCCGACCTGGCGCGTCGCCTGGACGCGGCGGCCCAGGGCCGTTTCGGCCTGGCCGGCGCCGCCATCGCTCTGGAACGCCCCGGCGGGGTGCCGTTCGGCTGGCGCGGACTGGACGCCGGCGAGGTGGACCGCCTGCTGGGCGACCACGGCCTGAGCTGGCTGGGGCCGATGTTCGACGGGCTCGACCTGTTCGGCGCGGCCGGCGATCAGGTGAAGTCGGTGGCCCTGGTCCGCATGGCGCCGCATCTGACTCCCGGCGAACCGCCTCGGCCCTGCCTGTGCGCCTTCGGCTCGCCGGAGCCCGAGGGTTTCACTCCCAACATGGGCTGCGAACTGGCGGCCTTTCTGGCGCGGGTGGTGGAGCGGATGGCCGAGCGATGGCCGGTGTTGAACTGACCGCCTCGGACGCCCTGCTCGCCTGGCTGGAGCATCTGGCGCACGAGCGACGGCTGTCGCCCCGCACCCTTGAGGCCTACGGCCATATCGTCCGGCTCTATGTCGCCTTTCTCGAACGCCATCGCGGCGAGACCCTGACGCTGAAAGCGATGGGATCGATCACCGCCGCCGAGGTGCGCGCCCATCTGGCCGACCGCCGCAGCGGCGACCACCCCCTGGCGGCACGATCGCTCAGCCAGACCCTGTCGGCCATCCGGGGATTTCACGCCTTCCTGGACCGGCGGCTGGATACGCCCGCTCCCCAGCTGGCTCTGGTGCGCGGTCCCCGGATCAAGCCGTCCCTGCCCCGGCCCGTCAGCGAGGACCAGGCGCGCGGTCTGCTGGCCGAAGCCGACGCCGATCCGGACGCCGAACCCTGGGAGGCCGCGCGCGACCGGGCCGTCCTGACCCTTTTGTACGGCTGCGGCCTGCGGATTTCCGAAGGCCTGTCGCTCGTCCGGGCCGACGCGCCCCTGGGCGAGAGCCTGCGCATCGTCGGCAAGGGCTCCAAGACCCGGATCGTCCCGGTTCTGCCCGCCGTGCGCGTGGCGGTGGACGCCTATCTGGCGCTCCAGCCCTTTCCGCTTCAACCGTCCGACGCCCTGTTCCGCGCCCGACGCGGCGGGCCGCTGAGCCCGCGCCACGTCCAGGCCTCGGTCCAGCGCTTGCGCGGTCGGCTGGGCCTGCCCGAACGCACCACCCCCCACGCCCTGCGCCACAGTTTCGCGACCCATCTCCTGGGCGCCGGCGCCGACCTGCGCTCGATCCAGGAACTGCTGGGCCACGCCAGCCTGTCGACGACCCAGAAATACACCGGCGTCGACGCCGATCGCCTGCTTAACGCCTATGCGGCGGCCCATCCGCGCGCCTAGGCTTTCGCCCCGCCGCCGCCCGTCCTATCTTCCCGCCATGATCGACGATCTCTACAGCGCGCGTATTCTGACGCTGGCGGCCAACCTGCCGCATGCCGGGCGGTTGCCGGCGCCTGAGGGGACCGGCGAGCGGGTCGCCAAACTGTGCGGATCGCGCGCCACGGTCGATGTGACCCTGGACGACCAGGGTCGCGTCGCCGACTTCGCCCAGGACGTCAAGGCCTGCGCCCTGGGCCAGGCGGCCGCCGGCGTTCTGGGCCAGGCCGCCGTCGGCGCCTCGGTCGGGGAGATCGCCGACGCGCGCGACGCCATGGTCGCCATGCTGAAATCCGGCGGCGAAGGCCCGGTCGGCCGGTTCGAGGATCTTCGCCTCCTGCGCCAGGTCGCCGACTATCCCGCCCGTCACGCCTCGACCCTGGTGGCGGTCGAGGCGACGCTGGAGGCGGTCAATCAGGCCCTGACCGCGCGAACTCGTCTCGCCGGCGCGGCCTGACGGGCTTTGACCGGTTGATCCCCCTTACGTGACAGGGGATAAGCGCGGCGAACCCATCCAGCCCCCGGCGAAGGGACATATGTCTCTCTATGAACGCGGCGTCCGCGCGGCCCATCGGGGCTACAAGCTGACGCTGTCTCCCCTGATCGGCCAGCAGTGCCGGTTCCTGCCGACCTGTTCGGACTATGGGCGCGACGCCCTGATCCGGCACGGGCCGCTCAAGGGGGGATGGCTCACCGTGCGTCGCCTCTGTAAATGCCATCCCTTCGGCGGTTCGGGCTATGACCCGGTCCCGCCTCTGAAGACCGACGAAAAAGAACAGTCATGATCGATCTGAAATTCCCTGACGGCGCGGTGCGTCAGTATCCGGCCGGTTCGACGGCGCGCGACGTCGCGACCTCGATCTCGCCGTCCCTGGCCAAGAAGGCGGTCCTGGCCGAGCTGAACGGCGAGCAGCGCGACATGGGCCGGGTGCTGGAGACGGGCGGCGACTTCCGCCTGATCATGCGCGACGATCCCGAGGCCCTCTACACCATCCGCCACGACACGGCCCACGTCCTGGCCGAGGCGGTCCAGACCCTGTTCCCCGGCACCCAGGTCACCATCGGCCCGGCCATCGAGGACGGCTTCTATTATGACTTCTACCGCGAAGAGCCCTTCTCGACCGACGACTTCGCCGCCATCGAGAAGGAGATGGCCCGGATCGTCGATCGCGACGCCAAGTTCGAGCGCGAGGTCTGGGACCGCGACGAGGCCATCGTCTTCTTCGAGGCGCGGGGCGAGAAGTTCAAGGCCGAGCTGATCAAGGACCTGCCCGAGAACGAGACCATCACCCTGTACAAGCAGGGCGACTGGATCGACCTGTGCCGGGGCCCGCACTTCCCCTCCACGCGCCATGTCGGCAAGGCGTTCAAACTGACCAAGCTGGCCGGCGCCTACTGGCGCGGCGACTCCAAGCGCGAACAGCTGCAGCGCATCTACGGCACAGCCTGGGCCACCAAGGAGGACCTGGACGCCTATCTCCAACGTCTGGAAGAGGCCGAGAAGCGCGACCACCGCAAGGTCGGCAAGGCGATGGAGCTCTTCCACATGCAGGAAGAGGGCCGGGGCATGGTCTTCTGGCATCCCAAGGGCTGGATCCTGTGGCGCGTGCTCGAGGCCTATATGCGCCGCCGCCTGGACGCCGCCGGCTATGTCGAGGTCAAGACGCCCCAGGTGCTGGACCGCAAATTCTGGGAACAGAGCGGCCACTGGGACAAGTACCGCCCCAACATGTTCGTCTGCGAGA
>Ga0208958_1002722_pt1 | contig 14704 bp, 7 predicted proteins | sample RifOxyB1_FD_184032 | JGI IMG/M metagenome (GOLD analysis project Ga0208958, IMG submission 184032) | Soil microbial communities from Rifle, Colorado - Rifle Oxygen_injection B1 (SPAdes) | ecosystem: Environmental > Terrestrial > Deep subsurface > Rock core/Sediment | place: Rifle, Colorado... | reverse complement strand
CTCCCGACATCCGGTTCAAAATGGATTTTTCTTCGAGCTGCGTCGGATAACCTACCTTTACCTTGAAGAGAAAACGATCCAACTGGGCTTCCGGAAGAGGATAAGTACCTTCCTGCTCAATAGGATTTTGCGTTGCAAGTACGATAAAAGGGTCCTGCAGTTTATAAGTGGTTTCTCCGATTGTGACTTGTCGTTCACCCATGGCTTCAAGCAAAGCACTTTGAACTTTGGCAGGTGCACGGTTGATTTCGTCGGCCAAGACCAGGTTCGTAAAGATCGGTCCTTTCTTAGGCGTGAAATCACCGGTCTTTTGATTAAAGATCATCGTGCCTACGAGATCCGAGGGCAGCAGGTCGGGCGTGAATTGCAGGCGTTGAAAGTCCGCGTGAATAATATCGGCCAGTGTTTTGATCGTAAGTGTTTTGGCGAGGCCGGGTAACCCTTCCAAGAGCACGTGACCATCGCAAAGAAGGGCCATCAAAAGCCGCTCTACCAAGGTTTTCTGACCGACGATCACTTTGGACGCTTCCGCCATGATCGAGTCCACGAATTGACTACGTTTTTTGATTTCTTCCGTTATGGTTTGGACATCAATATTAGGCATAGATCCAGATCATACCGTGCTTGTTGCTGTTGACAATGGGTCAGTTGCCAAGATTACGGCGGACGAGTCTAAGAAACTCCTGAAGCTCTCCTTTTTGAAAAGAGCTGCCCGGCACTTTTAATACCTGATAAAATTCGGCAGGATTTTGTGCTGCCAGTACTAGAAACTGGTCGAGATTTCCTCGTTCAAGCTCCTGGGCCAGATATAAGCGGAGCTTATGGGCGGTTTCGGCAGCCTGCTCATCGCTGTTCTTCTCTTCGAAGAAGTCCCAAATCGGATCGAGTGCCTCAGTCAGGTTTAACTTCAGATATTCCGCCGAGGCAAGGAGCTGGTCCTTACGGCTCACGAATTCTTCCCAGGCTGCTGTTGCTTTTGGATCCGAGTCGACTGCCTGCAACACCGAAACTCCATCCACGGCAATATCGGTGTGATTCAGAAGGGTTTGAACAAATAGGGCAAAGGTCCTCTTTGTTTCTGAATCCGGATCTTCGATGAGAGCTTTTAATAATTTCGAGAGGTTTTGACTGCGGGCCAGCGGTTTGAGCTTGGAGGTATGTTGGCCCAGGTAGGTCTGGTGCCGGGAAAGAATAGCAGCGACAGAGTTTGCAGTGCTTTCACTCAAATTCAATTGGTGACTTGCAATCACAGTTCGAAAGGCAAGCTGTTTGAGAAGCTGGAGCTGCTCGGGAGTAGAGGAATCGATGAGTCCGAAGGCTTCGCCGAGAGCCGCCCAAAAGAGAGCTCGGTTAGGCTCCTGAGCGATGCGTTCAATGATTTCGGGAATTTTGGTCCCACTCGCGGCTTCAGTAAGACCTGCAAAAAATTCGCGGATCATCTGGTTGTCTGCATCAGGAAATCTGGCCGAGTCCCGTAATAAACGCCCGGGCTGCCGACCAATTCCCATTTTGACGAGGTCGATCGCAATTCGCAGATTATTTTCTTTGAGGGCTCTGGGAGAGCGAAATTGTTTGGGAGTTGAATAATAAAATTCGAAAAATAAATTCCTGAGAACCCGAATAACATCCGAATGGCGCTCCGGGAGATTCTCGTCTAGAACTTCGAGTACCTGGCCGACATTGAAGAGCGCGATCCGGGTATTCTTGAGATCCACAAACTTCCTCAGGAATTCCCAATGTTCCGGGGAGTGCTTGAGCCAGTCCACCGTATCTTCACCCCAGTAATGCGCACTGGGATCATTTTTTGATTTCCAAGTCGCTTCACGGCAGTTCGGTAGTTCCGGGTCACGCATCAGCCAGCGGAGAAAATGGAACGTGCGATTAATATGCTGAACCGCCTGCTTCAAAGTCTTGGGTTTTTTTCTAGAATTTTTTGGGAATTTCTGCTGGATTTCTTTGGGCCGGATTTCAAACGGTTCATCGCCCCAGGCTTCCGCAATTTCGGCAGTGAATTGCAGTCCAAAATTCTTTTTCAAAGCCGGAACGTCAAGGTCCGCATTAATTAACACGAGCTCAAGGCGATCCATACTGTTGACCAGCCGTACGCGAGGGTTGGTTTCCCCGGGGTAGATGTAACTGATGGGTCGGGTGTCACTCGATAGCTTTTTAAAAAAATCGAGAAAAGCATCACGCGAGAAATGCGCGGTTTGGCTGCGTTCTTCTCCCGGATTTAGTGAAAAATATTTCACGAAATTCAGTAGAGCATTGATAAACGTGTGGTCTGGCGCACTTTGTCGTGGATCTGCGAGACGCTGAAAAGCCGGTTCGAGCCGGCTTTTTAAGGTGGGAATGTCCCAGGTGTCGCGGGGTCTGCCATTTACCAGTTCCCAATTATTGACGGCATTTTCAAAATCATAGACGATTTCCTGTGCCCGATGGGCCAGGCTTACCGAATCTTGAGAACCTTCACATTCGTTTTTTGCAATTTGTACTTCTAGGTCGGAAACTGGGTCAGCGGGCGCGAAGGGTTCATCTGAAGTCAAGTTTTCAGTCGTCGCTCTCTGCAGCTTGCGAACATAGCCCAAAATTTCAGTAAAATTCTCGTTCCTTAAAACCTCCTCAGCAATTGAGGTTTCAAGCCGGCGCAGCTCCGGTCGAACTTGCTCGATGACGGGTTTGGCTATTTTAAAAAGGGGCTCAGCTGCATTTCCGCCTTTATCGCCGAACCAGAAGGGCAGAGCTCCCAGTAAACGGAACACTCGCCCACCACTGTTCGCCGGGCCCTCATCAAAAGCGCGGCTAAAACTTCGCATCAGAAACGAGTTTTGCGGGCCTGTGAGATTAGTCATTTGGAGCAGTTCGACAATAGACGCAAAGTAGGATTGTCCTTTTTCGTTCTTCTTTTCGTTCAGGAACTCGAAAGCTCGGACGTAATCTTCGTGCTCCCCATCACTATTGAGGCAAGCCAGGACATTTTGAAATTGAGAGCCGAATTCAGGATGCGTGGTAGCACTGAGCGGGATTCTGAGATCAACTTTCTGGCAGGCACTTGCGGCCTCTGAGTAGGGAGGCGCTTCATCATAGGCGATCAAATCTTGGGTCGAGTGATCGTGCCAAAGCGCTGGGATAAATTGTGGAATAGACGTTCTTTGGATCGGGCTGGAGCCGGCGGAGGCAAACTTGTGAAAAAGGGTGAATACCGTGCTGACAAGTTCTTCCATGCGCCCGTCTTTGGACATTTCGGAAAATAACCGGATGGTGTCGAGAAACTCCGGAAGTTCAGAAATTTCGAATAAAGTACTGAAAACCTGTTCGTAATTCGGAGCTTCTTTCATCGTTACTTGCAGGATGTCAAGGATCGGGTGGGCATCGTTGGTATGCAAGGCCTGTCGTAGAGCACGGCTAGCGGGGGCGAGAAGAGGATCAGGGGCTTCAACGAACTTCTGAAGGCTTTGAACAAATTTGTAAAAATACTCAGGCGTGGTTTTCAAAGTCAGCCCTGAGAATACGTCATAGATGCTCCGGTTACTGAGCTCCGGTGATGGCTCCAAGAGAAACTTTATGAGCTCGACCAATTGATTTTGGGAGTCCTGGTTTAAAAGAGCCGAAAAAAGCAGAAGCGAATCCCACACCTCCCGTTCGGATAGCTCCAGCAAATGCGGGAAGAGGCGCTTTGAATTGGGATCTCCCAAAAATTTCAAGCCGAGCGCCAAAAGCGGTTTTTTGCCCGCGTGCTCCAGGCGATTCACGCTTGCAAGTAGCTCAACGGAGGGGTTCAGTGCTGAGGTCTCCGCTAAAGCTGAGAGGGCCGCAAAATGTTTTCCGAGATCTTGTGGAAAAGAACAGAAGGGATTGACTGCTGTGAGGGTCAGCACATTATTTTTCTTCAGAAAAGTCGCGGGGTCCTTCCGGTGACTTAGAACCTCGGTAATCATGAACTGGATGGGGTCTTTGATGGAGACGCCGCCCGATAGACAAAATATCGGAGCCTGTCCCGCGTGAATTAAAGACGAAAGGCCTTCGAGAAGTTTTGCCTGATCGGCAAGGACAACTTTGATGATCGATGTGGCGCGCGGAATTGATTTGGGCAGTTCCTCCGGTGTGCGGCCGAGAAGGTCTTGCTGAACATTAAACAGGTCTTTACTGGCGATTGCGTTCAGGAGTTCCCATCCGATCGCCCCCCCGTTTTGTGCGTCCTGTTGTAAATAGGCGAGAAGTTCGTCTGTGAGTTGTTGCAGTGGAACTCCGGGCTTTTGGTGTGTTGCGAATTTTTTTATCAACTCAGGAAACACTTTTGAGGAGGCAAGACTCAGGATTAAATCGAAGGACTGAGCCGCGTGAGCCGGTGTGATCTTGATTGAGAGTCTTTGGAGCGCTTTAAGCGTCAGTTGATCACCTTGTTTTTTTGAGGGATCGAAGTACCCGTCCTTCAAGAGTGCAATTGAGCTTGAGATAAATTCTTCATTCTCAAGCAGCCGCCCAAAGTGGTGAATACTCTCGCGAAGGTTACCGTCTTCGGCGAGCATCGAATAAGTAGTTTCGAGCTGGTACAATCTCGCCGGGTTTTTAAGGATTTCTTTATTTACGAGCGCGAGGATCGGCTGCAGTTGGGTGTCACTCAGCTTTTTACAGAGCTGATTTAGCGCCTCCAGACCTCCATTGGCATTCAGGCAATTGAGAAGTTCACGAAATGACTTTGCGTCAATTTCGGAATTCGAAAGATTTACATGCGAGCAGGCCGGGTTGATTTTGCGGTGACTCTTTGTGTCCTTAACGGCTTGATCAATTCCGTTGCCAAACATGCCCATCGAGCATGCCTGGGTCATTAAACTCAGCGCGAGTAGCAGGGTAATCTTAATAGGCCTCAAGCGCACCACGATACTTCCTTTATACTAGGTTTAACAAAAAGGAGCTAAACCGCGGAAGGTGATAACATACCTGAGTGGAATAGTCAGTAGAATGTTGGGGTTTTCAGGATTTGTAAGTGATTGATTCTATTATACCTATGCTGCTTTTTTCTTGGCTTCCTTTTGCTCGAGAAGCTCAAAACGTTTTAAACTCTTCATCGCGGGACCATTGAGCACTTCTCCATCCACACTGAAGCGGGAGCCATGACAAGGGCAATCCCAACTGACTTCTGAGTTATTGAATTGGACATGGCAGCCCAGGTGGGTACAGGTCGCCGAAACGCCATGAAGATTACCCTGCTCATCCCGATATACTGCAAGCGTTTGTTCACCGCTTTTTACGAGAAGGCCTTCACCGCGCGGAAGAGCGTTGACCGCGTCGAGCTGCGCAACTTTTTTTACGCGATCTTTTAACAAGGTCCGAGGAAAGTCCACATTCTCCAGCACGAATTCTTTTGCGGAGGCGATGGGTTTCAGCCGTGAGGGGTCGTAAAGTTCGGCCCAGGGATTTTTGTTTTCGAGAATCAGATCTGAAATCAGAAGTCCGGAAATAGTTCCGAAAGTCATTCCGTTTCCGCTAAATCCGGTTGCGATGTAAATTTGCTCGAACCCGGGGCTTTTCCCGATGAAAGGCAAGCCATCAACCGGTTCTAAAATCTGCCCAGACCAGTGATAATCAATCGAATCTACATCGTAGTGGGTGCGTATGTAATCTTCGAGCTGAGCAAAGGATTTTCCGGTATTCACCTCAGATCCCGTTTTATGGTCCTCGCCTCCAATGATCCAGACTCCATCTTGTGAACGCGTGTAATGATAGGGTTCGGCTGTATCCCAGAAAAGTCCAGCCGCTGGTGCAGGATTCCGTAATTTTACGGCAATGGCGTAAGTTCGATAGGCCGCAAGTTTGGTATGCATTTTCATGCGATTTGAACTCGGCGTGTTGGTCGCAAAGATAATCTGATTGGCCGTAATCACACCCTGGTCCGTTATCAAACGGCAGGGCGCGCCTTCCTCGAAATCTGTAGCCCGGGTGTTCTGAAAAATATACGCTCCAGCGGCTTCGAGTTGTGCTGCGAGTCCGAGCAGATATTTGCGAGGATGAAATTGAGCTTGATTCGGAATCAGAATGCCGCCGGATGTTTTAAAGGGGAGCGGGATTGTGTCAACCCACTCTGAAGCCACCCCAGCATCGCGCGCTGCTCGTAACTCTTTACGAAGCTCAGATTCATCGCCCGTGGTTTCGGAGTAAAGATAACCTGGAACTCGGAGGTAATCGCAATCGATTTCTTGACTGCGTGCTTCGATCCAAGCCATCGCGTCTCGGCTGGACTGAGCGACAAGCTTTGCAGCCGTGCCCCCGAATTTTGATTCGAGAACTGAATACCGGCCATCGACCATCTCCGTCAGATGCGCAGTGGTATGTCCGCTTTCTCCGGAAGCTAACTTGTACTGATCGATAATGGCAACGGACTGTCCCGCCTCCTGGAGTCGAAGCGCTGTAGTCAGTCCAGTAATCCCCGCACCGACGACCGCAACATCAACGCTAATATTTTGACTGAGAGGTCTGAACGCGAGGGGACGAGTTGTGCCAATCCAATAGGGGGTGTTGGGATTCATCCAGTTTGGTGGAGCAAGGTGCGTTCCACTATGGGTTAATTGATTTGGTGGATCAAGTAATGGGAATCTGGGAAAGAATCGGAAAAGGTCTTGATAGCCGGCGGCCAGTCTATAAAATCTTAGTATGCGTTTTGCCACAAAGAATTTTCTTAATTTTTGCGCAGTACTTAGCTTTGTCGCGACCTCTCCCTCCGCGCGCGCAACTGAGCCCAAGCAGGTCACAGCGTTCGGCGCAGGTCGCCTACAGGTCCTCGGTTCGCACACTGATTACAACAATGGGTTGGTCGCTGCCACCGCACTCGATCTTGGAATCACCGCGAAGCTTACGCCCAATCCGGATCCCAACGATATGACTGTAAAAATCGTAAGTCATATGACGGGAAAAGACGGACTGCCTCAGGTGCTCAATTATGAATATGAGCTTGGGAAGGAAAAGAAAGTTGGAAGTTGGCCGGACTATTTCCAGGGTTTAACCGCAGAACTGAGGAACCCGGAAGTCAAAAAGGAACTGGGTATTAATGCCTTTCCTTCTCGCGGCTATTTGCTTGAACTGACGACTACCGTGCCAGAAGGAGCCGGAGTTTCTTCGAGTGCTGCGGCTGAGGTTGCACATATTCGCGCTTTTCGGGAAGCGTTCGGTTACGAGAAAGAAATTGACGATGTTCTGGTGGCAAAAATCGGCCAGCGCATTGAGGGGCACTACGTCGGTGGCAGCATTGGGTTGATGGATCAACTCACCTCGAGTCTCTCGAAAAACGGATCCCTGCTTCTCATGGATTTTGCGGATCCTAAAACACCCTCTTACAAAATTATTCCCAACAATTGTGATTTCGAATGGGTCGTCTTTAACTCGGGCGTGGCACATAGCTTATCCAGTGATCATGGCGACAATTTCAAAACCCGGGTGAAAGAAACCACGGATGATTCGCTCGTTGCTTTAAACAAAAGCCGCGCTCAATCCGGTAAGCCCCTTCTTAAAAATCTAAGCGATTTGAAACCAAACGACCTTGACTCCGTTGAAGTTACGGCTTTGCCCGCCAAGCTTCGCCGCCGAGTCACTCATATTGTGACTGAAAACGCCCGGGTTACCCGGGGTGTCGAGGCCTTGACCTCGGGCGATAGTGAAGCTTTCGGGAAAATTCTCAGCGAATCGCATTTATCTTCCATGAAGAATTACGAAATTGTCGTACCCGAAGTCCAGAAAGCCTGGGAGATTGCGGTCGGAGACAAAAATGTGCTTGGGGCGGCACAGATTGGCGGTGGCTTTGGAGGATCGATTTCTATTGCGGTAAAAAAAGGCAAAGCGCAGGAGGTTTCCGAGCGACTTGAACGGCAATACGCAGCTGCGATTGCGAAGATGTACCGAGCAAATATTTCGGAAGCTCCGGATGGAAAAGTGACAGTGGGTTATAATCGTTCAAAAAGTAAATGTGTAAAATCGGTAATAGGTTGGTTGTAAACTAAAGGTAAAAATATGCATAAAGCCTGCGTTTGTGTCGGTTGTCTGCTTCTCTTTTCAACAACATATTCCAGTGCTCAACCCAAAACACTCGAGCATCAGTGCACAGCGTACATACTTAAACAAATTATGAAAAATCCAAATTTCAAAAAAAGTCCAGAATTTCAGGGTGAAGTTGATCGTTTGATGGAAGTAGCGATTGGTACGGGCAGTAAAGCCGAAGCCGCTCGCAAGAAAGTCCAGGCACTTCTGGGACTTGATGATGTGAACTGGGCGTACTATCACGCTCTTTTCGAGCGGAATGCACACGCAAAGGCCAGCGGCTCCGGAACGCAAGCTCCACTTCGCATTTTCGAGGAGGGCCAGCCGACGGCTGGACAGGCCGTGGTTTATCCGACCTCGATTGCTCCCAAACCTATTCTGAAACATTTGCGAATGAGCCAATATGCTGATCTTCAGAACTCAGGAGATGCCTATTCTGCTTCGGCGAAGAATTCCTCCCTGTGGATCAAGAAAATGCAGGCCGGCAGTGGTTCATCCCTGACGCGTTCCAGTTACATCAGCAAACAAATCGGAATTCCCGAGGCGAGTGTGAAGATTGGCGCAAAAGGCACGGACTTGCTGGTGAGCGTGCCACATCCGGTTACCGGTAAAACGGTTCAAATTCCCTTAGTCGAAGCGCAACTCCTTCAGTCAATCCTGGATCAAAAACGAGGAATGTTCGGCGATGTGATTTTCCATGATATCGTCAGTTCAGAAACCGCAGAATCAATTAAGAAAATTTGGAAAAAACCCTCTTTGCTGGACCCCAATAAAACCTACGAGCAGTTGGTCAGCGAGACACCGGGACTGCAGCGCTTCAATGAGACGATGCAAGCTTATGTTCCAGCCTTGGATGAATCCGGAAAAATCAGCTTTGAGCATCAAGCCCCAGGCGGACACGCCTTGTTTGCAGTGGAGGCGCTTCGTGCAGCCTACAAACCGGAGTTGCGTCCCAAAGTCGGAGGCAAAAGTCTAATCGCGGCTATCAGCAACGGTGAAGACATCAGCGGCACCCCCGATAATCTCATGGTGGGTTGGATGGTGAAGGAGAAAATTCCGATTGCTTTGGTCACCACTGAAAAAACAGTCGTCGATGGCAAAGGGGGCGTGATCTCGCTCGTGAAAGATGCCAAAGATGATATTTCGCTTACAGTTTTGGAAACCGCGCAAGCCGAAGCGGCAGGGCAGAAGAAGTTATTTGAAAAATTGAGAGGTTCTGCAAGCACAAATCTCACCCTTTTCAATTACGACGTGCTGGCGCCGAAGATTCAGAAGCTTGTCGACGAGATCGGCGAAGATGAGTTCATGAAGATCATTTCTCCAGACTTGATCCGCAACGTGAAAGAAAAGAAAACTGCGGCGGGTGCGGTTCAGAAGTTCGTACAGCTTGAAGGCGCCATGGGTTCCACTATCATGAATCTCGATCGCTTCTGGCGAAAACACTATGGTGAACCTTTAGTGCATCTGCTGAATGTCGATGTGAATCGCCGGACGGAATTTTTCTCTCCCATCAAATCCGCTTTCGACTACTTTATGCAATTTCATTCCGACCGGTTCGCGTTTGATCCGTCCCGCATGAGGCTACAAAATCTCAGGCCCGGAAAGTTGCCGACCTTCGTACTGAATGATGCTGCAAGCGGCGATAAGTATTATAAAGATGTTCAGAACGTTTTAGATTCGTTCAAAGGTTCAAGTATCGCGGATATGGATTCGATTTCGGTTGATGGTAAAGTGAACTTTGCCGGCGCGATCATCAAAGGAAATGTGGAAATCGTCAACCATGGCGCTTCAATTGTGGATCTTTCCAAAGTGGTTCCAAAGCAAAACGGCAAAATTGTTCTGGAGAATACTCGAATTGAGATCGACGCGAACGGCAAGGCCTCTATTAAGTCGCTGAAGTAGGTTTTTCAATCAAGGCACAAACCGAATAAACTGCTGGAGCTTGGAATAGATACAATTGTTCCTGAGCCCGTACTGGAGTTCGGCACCGCGTTTTTGCCGGACAAGTTCACGATTTTCGGGTTTCAAATACCAAGCTTTGCTCTCCGCCACGAATTTTGCCGGATCTTTAGGATTAAAGTCGGTTTCCGCGGCAACTTGCCAAATTTCAGGAACGTCGTAGTACTTCGGATTCGCCGGATCTTTTAAATACTCGGTCACGAGTCCTTCCCGGATGTTCGCAATCTGTCCCTCGCCATTGACCATTTCAATCGAAAGTGCGGAGGAATCACGGAAGACATCACGATCCCAGTTTCGTAAAAACATCGGCCGCTCTGATTCTAGCTGATAAATGGCTCGCATCGTGCGCCCATTATAGTCTTCAAAGGGATGTAAGGAGAGCATTCTGTGATAGGTGACAACCTCATCCGCTGGAGTTCCTGAAATCTGAGTCGCCATATTCTCCAACATCCGCCGGGTCATGCCGGCTTCCTCCAGCTTGCCATTTTGTTCCGCAAGCTTCAGTTCCTGATAAAAACCGGGAGAAATATACTTCTCGAATTTTGTGTAATTTTTAGCGCTCGGGTACTCATAACGACCCAAGTAAGTTTTGCGATCCGCAGGTGCGGAAGGATCTGGAACAATTTCGGAAATAAGCAGGTCATTACTTTCGATCGATTTCTTTTCAAATTCATTAATCCTGAAGTAACCCTTTCCATTCAGAGGAATATCTCCTCCGGCGATAACCGGCTTGTCACGGAAAGCACTGTTTGGATTATCAGACAAAACTCGGTTTATAGCGATAACACCTTCTAAACTGCGATGATTTTTCTGAGAAAGTGCTTCTGTCCAGCGATCCAAAAGAGGTTTTTTGCCAGGTTCGTCGTAAAGCCGCCATGGCTCCGGATGCCCCTGCGCCATCGCCAGCATGAGATCGTCATAGCCAATGAACTCAAAGGAACGGGAGAGCTTTTCACCAAAGGCATCCAGCCCGAGATTTTTGATTTTTTGAGGATCTTTATAGGGGAGAGAGGATTGAAATTTGGGAACAGGCTTATCAAGTGCGAGCTCTTTTAGACTAAAATTTTTCATTCTTCCGAGACGGAGATAGTTCGTGTAACTGTTCGCCTTGATATGTGGAATTTGCATGTTTTCGGGCTTGCCATAATAGTCTTTGAATTGGGCAAAAAGCCGTTCGCGAAAAAGGTTAGTGAATCTCGGTGTGATAATTTCCTCGTCCTGAATCCGTTCAAAAAGATGCTCAGCTTCTTCCGGGGTCAGCGCATTACCTTCAAGCACTTTTGCTACGATAGGGAACTTCTCTCGAATTATCTTGTCGGATTGAAGTAAGCCCTTACTGTCCAATAAAACAATATCCTGGATGCTTCGGAAGCTGGGAGCGGAGGTAATGTCCTGCAGAGTCCCAGTTCGGATTTGGGTCAATGTCTTAGGATCAATAAAGTTGAACCAGTTTTGGGAGTATTTAATGGCTTTAATTCCATGTTCGCGTAATTTGCGGCTGATCGCTGGCCACTGATCCTTTGGTATGGATGTAGAGATGGTTAGATTTAAAATAGAAGCCGGGTGATCCAGCTTCATTACTAACAAGCGATCACCGAATTGTTTGGAGTTCCAAGCATCCAGAGAGCTGTAAAAACCTCCTCCGACTAATTGCCCTTTGGGTTGATCCAGCAGAAACTCGAGTTCGCTTGCATCGACCTTACCCTGTTTTCCGAGACGCGCTGTCGCAACTCTATTGGTCCAGTGGTAGAGACTCGTATCGGCTGCCAATTTTTCAATCGTGCCTATTTTTTTAAATTCAACCCAGGGAGAGCTTGGTAAATTCGTGTTGAGATTGAGCCAAATTTCCTGCACCTCTCCGATTCCACGAATTTCAATACTTGGCTCGGCGTAAGCGGGAAGAGTCAGCGTTAGGACTGGCGCCAAAAGCAGTAAGCACAAAACTATGGATTTGAAACACGAAGGAATCACAGTGGCTTTTCGGCATATTATTGAAAAAATGTAGGCAATTCGCGTATTTTTCACCTATTCGTTTTTTGAGGCAGGAGATCTTGCCGGCAAGACGGAAGAAAACCGGGGGAGTCCGCAGGCCGCTTGTTAAGAAAATAGAGTGAAATTGCGCTTGTCGAATGAGAGATTGCAGTCGTACGATTTTGACATGACGAAATCTGTGCTAGTCAGCTCTTGGCTTTGTTTGATTTTGGTGGGCTCTGGACCACTTGCGTTAGCGACAGCACCTGTTCCGGGATGGACGGCACCTCAGCTGATTGAGGGGAAGTCGGTAAAAGTTATATGGGAGCGTTTTGATGACGAGCCCGTTTTCATTGGCTGGATCGGAGCTTTGGTCTCAAACAAGGTGAGAGCCGATTGCGAGCGATGCAAAACGATTGAGCGGAAGAATTTGGGAGCGCTTCCTTCACAGTTGCTCGTTGTGCCGAGGGACCAGGCGAAAAAGCCTATAGTCTTTCATGTGGGGGAAGGGACCGAGACGTTGAATTTCAAACCCACTCACACTGAAAAAGATGAGATCTATTTATGGGGGCAAACACCAATAAATCCCTGTTCAGGACCATTACCGCAAGGCGAACACCGGGTAAGCATTTCATTTTCCAGAATGGACCGGGCACAGACCCGTACACCAAATTGGAGCGGAATTTTCTTTTGGGTTCTAAAACGGACGCCCGGGACTAAAAATATTTCGCTTCTGGTTGCCGACGATGAATCAGCATTAACTTCTTTAAGAATCCCAGGATTTGTTATTCCTCCAGCGGAGATCAAAAGTTTGTGTGAGGCGCGAGGGTATGGCTGCGAGTGGCTTTTTTCTCCTCGCGAAGACCAGTGGGGAAAGCAGGCACGAGTCGAATTTAAGGCAAAAAACATGATTTTTAGTAATTGCCCAGTTTACTGAATCTGGTCTAAGGCAGAAATCCTTTGATCCGCATCGTCATAAATATCAATTTAGATCGTTAATACATTTATCTTTCCATTCAGTTAGCCAGAACTGCAGTCCAGCTAACAAGCTCTTTCATTTTCGTCGACTAAGCCGTATGAGTGTCTGCGAGGACCGATTTATGAAGCATGTACCTATTATTGTTATCTTCGTAACCTGCATTCTATTTGGCAGCTCCCAAGCCAAGGCCGATCCCAATACCGAATTTAGACGGCTCACGGCAATGGATGGAACCGAGATTTTGATTACCTACCATAGCGAATACGAAGGACCCGAAACCAGGTACACGGACGGCGCGAGGGTGAATGCTCGAAACGTGAACATCGAACTTCGTGGCGTTAAGACGAATCCACTGCATAGGCCGAAAGCAACGATTGTTCTAGTGAGTCGATGCAAGATTTTGGATCAAGTAGGCAGTAGGCCTTTCGAAGTGACTTTCAGTTGTGATGCGCATAGAACTTTTCGCAGTTTAGAGGCGCGTGTAGGGAAAGAATATTGCCCGATGAGCGGCGATCCTTCTAGCATCGAGTATTTTAAGAATACTTACGAAGATTCAATAATTCCAATCTACAGTCGCCAATACGGCTCTGCTATGGACTGTTCTCAAGAAATCGCAGTCGAGCTCAACGGCCAATGGCTTCAAAATCCGTACGGCGGGAATTTTGTTGTGACGCTTGATTGATAAATTCCGCTCACAGCAGTGAAAAATTGAGGGGTCAATCTGACCCCTGAATCCATTCACTGTTGGAAAGTTCTCATTATGGATGCGGTGCGGTAGTTTACAAAACTGCTAATTTTGGCCCATTTCAAGGCAAAAGGCGCCGGTTTCTAATTCCAGTAATCGACGAGTTTCTCTTAATTTCCTGGCATGCACATTGCTCTCTGGCAACAAAGTTATTCTACTCAGGGGGGGATTTTATGGGTCCGATTCGTATTATGGTTGTTTTACTGCTTTCAATTCTGGGAATTGTGAGCTCAATTCCGACTTTCGCGGATAGTTCGGAAATCATCATGATTGGGTCAGATCCCCAAAAGTTTATTCAGCTGGATGGCGTTCAGGACCATGATATTTTTGAAAACGTTTATGTGGAGAAAACCTGCTCACGCCAGGTACTCTCGCATTACGATGAGTACTGTTACAACGTACCTGCCGAGGTTTGCCACACCGATACGGATGGAGTTCGTACTTGTACGTCGACCACTCGCCGAGAGTGCAGTAGTTCACCAGTTTACGAAACGGAGTTCTACGATTGCAGTTACTGGGAAGAAGTTTGGGTTGGTAAGGAAATTGATTATTACATCAGTGCAAGTATAAATTTAAAATACGAAATGCCTGAAGGCATCGTGGCCAATGACCAGATCAAGGTGCGAATTGATAACGATACTGGCTGGATCAGATTCATTCCTTATTCGACTTCTAAGAAGTATCTGATTTTTGTGGACCAGAAGCTTGACACGACAGTGGTCGCCAGCCAAAAGAAAGAAATTAATGGGGAAGTAACGATTCGGCTGGTCCCAATTTTAGATATTCGCGCCGCCTTTGATTCCGGAATTGCGCTCACCAGTTTTGATGAGAATCGTTTGAGCTTCCAAATAAAGGATCACATTTTTGCCGATCAGATGGATTTTGAACTCAAGTTGAATCGGCAGCGCACGTTATGGTTTTCGAAAAAGATCGTTTCTGGGCTAGTGAATGACACTTCAATTGAGTTCACGCGAGAGGCTGGTATGGCGCGATACGCGATTGATCTACAAAGTTTGACTCTTCGC
>Ga0208958_1002717_pt1 | contig 14724 bp, 11 predicted proteins | sample RifOxyB1_FD_184032 | JGI IMG/M metagenome (GOLD analysis project Ga0208958, IMG submission 184032) | Soil microbial communities from Rifle, Colorado - Rifle Oxygen_injection B1 (SPAdes) | ecosystem: Environmental > Terrestrial > Deep subsurface > Rock core/Sediment | place: Rifle, Colorado... | reverse complement strand
ACACTCCTTCTGGCGCAGCTGTTTGTAATTTTACAGTTGCAACTTCTGAAGTTTGGACAGATAAATCTGGCCAAAAACAGGAAAAAACCGAATGGCATCGCATTGTGGTTTGGGGAAAATTGGGAGAGCTTTGTAATCAGTATTTAGCTAAAGGACGCCAGGTATTTGTTGAAGGTAAAATTCAAACTAGATCTTGGGACGACCAAAGTGGTCAGAAAAAGTATGTTACTGAAGTGAGTGCAACTAATGTGCAATTTTTGGGAGATGCTAAAGTAGGTGCTGGCAAAACAACTACCACAGAAAAAACAGTTGAAAACAATGAAGCGAGCAATGTATTTGAGCAAGATTTTAGCGTATCTACAGATGCTAACTACACACACGATGATATTCCATTTTAGCAAGTAATATTTGACTAAAAAAGTTTAATATCAAAGCATGAGTTTTACTCATGCTTTTTTTTTGCAATTTTGGATGTTTTTATACAAATAAATTGTCAAATCCGCCGACAAGTTAAATGAGGATTTTTATGGTGTAAAATGTCGATCATTGATAAGCATTATTTTTTTTCCATCTCTTTTGAGTTCGTGACTGTCGGTGAACCGATGCTGTACGACTTGTATATAAATTCGTCAGGGTTAGAAGGTAAGGAACGATTTGTACGCATCTTTCCACAGGGTGGATCTTTGGAAAGAGATGATGTTCTTCGTTTTAGGAATAAATATCATCAGCTTTATGTGCTAGAAGAGCAGCGAGATTTGTATCTTAGAAGCCTGATTAAAAATCAAAATGTTCCTAATATTAAAAAAGCAGAGGTGATTAAAGATACTGCTATTCAATATTTGGATACTATTTTTTCAGATGATCGAATTTTGGATAATGAAATGCTTGAAGATGTTATTCATGGTTGCCGTGATTCAGTGGAAGTAATGGTAGAAGTTGTCCAGGACTATTCCATTAACGATATTCAGGAATTAATCGGAAATTTAAGTTTTCATGATTTTTATACATATGATCACTCAATTAATGTTTCGATGTATAACATCTCTATTTTTAAAACTATGAAACCAAATGCTAAAAAAGAAGAGTTGGTTTTAGCAGGAATGAGTGGACTTTTGCATGATCTTGGTAAAATGAGTATTCCTACTCATATTATAAACAATCCGGGTAAATTAACAGATGAAGAGTTTGAAATTATAAAAAGTCATCCTCAGGCCGGAAGAGATTTAGTGGAAAAACAGGTGAAAAATATTGTTGGTCTTGATCTTGAAGTAATCAAGCGAGTTATCTATGAACATCATGAAAACTTTAATGGTACAGGGTATCCCGGAAATAAAAGTGGAAAAGATATTCATATTTTTGCTCGAATTACCGCTATTGCTGATTTTTACGACGCTATAACTACTAAACGTTCTTATCACAAAATTTTGTCAACTGATGAGGCGATATCGGTTATGTCCAAGTCAGTTGGTAAAAAAATTGATCCAGATATTTTTGATGTTCTTGCCAAAAACGCGAAAAAACTAGTCACGACAGGTGATCCTAAAATGGTTTTACCAGATGATTTTGATCCATGCCAACCTCATCGTGAGTTACCCTTTGAAGAGTTTAAACCCCATAAACAAGATCATGATTTATTTGGTAAAAATGATGGGAAAACTTTTGGAAGTGTAAAAGTCAATTCCGTTGGTCTAACTTGTGATCATCATAAAAATGAAAATAACGAAAATGATTCAACACAAGAAGATACTACCAATAGCGATCAGAATGAGTCTGCTGAAGAAGATGATGATTTCAAAAATAATCCATTAAAGAAAGTTTCATAATCACTGACAAAATTGATCATTTTTTCCTTAGCAAAATTGAAAAGATATTCGTTGAAAAATTTGTTTCTTATGCCATAATGAATGGATGTATGATTCAACATTTGGAGTAATTATGAAATATTCAAACGTATTAGTGATAGCGTTGCTTTTAGCTTTGTCAACAACGGTAATGGCTGATAGTTCCAGCGGTTGTGGCCTAGGTTGGCAAGTTTTTCCCAAAAATTCGCTAGCATCATCAACTTTGAGAAATACTACTCATGTAATTTTACCGAACACATTTTCCATGACGTTTGGAACTTCAGGGTGTGCAAGGCACGATATTGTGCAAAATGAAAAGAAAGGAATTCATTTTGCGGAAAGTAATTTTCACCAACTTATGATTGATATGGCTAAAGGTGAGGGAGAATATTTGCAAGGTTTTGCAAAAGTGACTGGGTATAGCGGTGATATTAAAATTTATGGTGAATATATTAAGTCTAACTATAATCATATTTTTCCAAAACCTGAGACCAGTCCAGCTCAAATGTATGAGAATTATAAAAATCTCATGACGATAAGAAGCTAACGGTATAAATATAGGGGTGATGAACCCTGGTTTAATTTTACTGATCATTTTTTTATCTATACCTCAACTAACCTTGGGAATGGATTCCTATTTACAGCTAAAATCAAAACAAGGATTAACTCATTGGCTCCGTCTACTCCATATGGAAGGAAATGAAGATACTGGATATCAAAGTCGAGTAGATAATCCAGACTTTTTTTTTCATGAAAAAGGAAGTCGTTCACCTTGGTTGGAATTAGATGCTTCTATTGAGGCTTTTAAAACAGGTGTTCCTAAAAGTGGTCCTCTTGATCAGCACCCTCAATGTGCCTTTCCTGAAAGGTTTCGTTTCTTAAGCGAACTAGGCTTTATTGATACAAAAAAAATTGAGTGTTTGGAATATTTGAATTGGAAAAAAGGAATAGATGCAAGTTCAATGGCACTTATTTTTTCGAGTTCCTTTCCTAATAATCCAGCTAGTACTTTTGGCCATACTTTTTTTAGATTTAATCAACAGGGTAAGAGCAATGATTTGCTTGATTATACTGCAAATTTCAGTGCTGATACCAAAGGGGTGGATGAGGGTTTTTTGTACGCATACAATGGAGTTTTTGGAGGGTTTTATGGTCGGTTTAGTTTCGCCCCTTATTATCAAAAAGTTGATGAGTATGCTAACGCTGAATCAAGGGACATTTACGAATATGAATTAAATATTGGTTCACTTGAAATGGAAAGAATTGTTGGGCATATATGGGAATTATACTACCTGGCCTTTTTACAATATTGGTTTTTTACGGAAAACTGTTCATATGTTTTAGGGACTGTGTTAGAAGTTGGTAATGACAAATGGACTTTTACTAAAAAAAATAAGCTGTATTATTTGCCGGCTGATTTGGTAAAACAAGTTGTGGCTACGGAAGGTCTAATAAAACAGGTAAAGTTTAGACCTTCTATCAGGCGTAAATTAGAATATCACTACTCAAAATTAGATGCAGATGAAAAATTTTTTTTCAAACAAATAGTATCAGGTGATTTAGATATTGGGACAATTGATAATTATAAAGTTTTGAATACTTTAATTCATTTCTACGATTTTAAAAAATATAGAAAAAAAGGAAATGTTTCTTTAGAGGAAAAAAACACTTATCACAAAGTTTTACTTAAGAGATCTCAACTTCCTGTAGAAAAAAGTGAAGTCATAAATTGGCAGCAATATAACCGGCCCGATCAAGGCCTTGAACCTCAACGATTGATTGTATGGGGGGAATATCGTCAGCGAGAGTGGTTTGGAGTGTTTGGCTATAAGCTAGGATATCATGATTTACTAAGTCGAGATGAAGGGTATGAGCCCTATTCCAAATTTAATTTGGTAGATTTAGAGATATCTTACCGGGAAAAGTTGCACAAATGGGATTTTTCACAGATTGGAGTTGTTGATATTTTATCGCTACATCCACTTACTTCTTACGATCCAAGATTTTCATGGCAAGTGGTGATGGCAAATAACTCTTTAATTGATCACAGCAGTCTTGATGCAAGAAAGTGGCAAGCGTATGGAGGACTTGGAGTCGCTTATGATTTAAGTGGTAGAGTATATAGTATGCTCGGAGGAGAAATACAATTAAGTGAATATATTAGTAAATCAGTTCACTTAGGTCCATATCTAGAGTGGGGGTATATCACTAATTTATTTTTTAAATCAAAAATGTCTTTTAAGCAAAAAGTATTTTTTGACGGACTAGATAAAGATAAAAATGATTTTTTGATTGAAAATGAAATAGGCTATGGTTATGCTATTTCAAGAACTCAAGAGTTGAGATTTATAGGTATGATATTCGGTAACTCCGGTGATTTCACTTTTGATACATACCAAATTAAGGTGGGATATGCTTATTATTTTTAAAACTTTGCCTCTGCTGTTTTTTCTTAGTGCATGTACGAATTATTTCCTCTTACCTGATCGCTTGCACTATAGTGATCCTCGAAATGAATCTCAATTGGATTACGAAGATATTTATTTTGCATCTAAAGAAAATTTAAAATTACATGCTCAACTAATCAAAGATAAAGGTGAGCGCAAAGGTTTGATTGTGTTTTTTCATGGTAATGCACAAAACCTTTCGAGCCACTATTTAAATTTTTCATGGATACCTAAAGAAGGTTATGATTATTTAATTATCGATTGGCGCGGCTACGGACGATCTTGGGGAGAGGCAAAAGTCGAAGGGGCTATCTCGGATTCGGTTGAGGCCCTTAAGCTGGCCTGGGAGATTAAAGAAAAAAGAAAGTATAAAAAATTTATTGTTTATGGTCAAAGCTTGGGAGGGGCGATTGTTGCTAAAGCGCTTCCTGCATTTAAAATGATGGAAAAAATTAATTTATTGGTTTTGGATTCAACCTTCTATGATTATAAAAAAATAGCCTTTGATGCTTTATCAAGTAACTTTATAACATTTTTGTTTTCGCCACTGGCTTATGTATTGGTAACTAACGAATTTTCTCCGAAAACAGAACTTAAAAACTTTCAGATACCAATCTTGGTAGTTCATGGAAATGCGGATCAAACAATCCCTTTTAAACATGGTAAAAGAACTTTTGCCCAGCTTGGAACTTCAAAAAAGTGGTTTTGGGAAATTGAGGGAGGAAAACATATCGATATTTTTATGAGATACGATGGAAAGTATAGAAAAAAGTTTTTAGATTTGCTTGATTCTCTTTAACGTATATTAAATTAAAAAAACGGGAATATTCATTTCATTATCGCTAAGTCCTGCATGAAAACCTACCATATTGGGAGGGGTCCCGTGTGGACGTAAGTAACTAAGCACGTGATTACCTTTAGCGACAGCCAGAAAATCGCCAATTCTTTTTTTGGTTTCTAAAGTAAGGGCCCCAGGTCCTAAAAGTTGTGATTTTTCTACTTCTTTGTTACTTAATAAATAAAAATATTCTCCATAAATTTCATTAAATATTTTTTTGAAAACTTTATTGGATCCTTTTTTTACATGAAAAATTGGAACTCGGGGCTCTCCAGATGGAGGAAATTGAAGATAATTCATCAAGGGGCTTTCGTCAGAAATATATAACTGGTTTTCTTTGGGAATAATGGTATGTCCATGATCCGCGGTAATGATAATCCTAACTTTGGTGTTAAGATTATTTTTAAAATTTTTTATTTTGGTATCTATTTCATGCAATAAATCAATGTTTTTAGGATGTGTATAGCCATATGCATGTGAAGTGCTGTCAAGACTTGGATAATAAATGTAGCTTAAGGATGGTTCATTAAGAGTTTTCAAATCATTAGAAAGTTGTTCAAGTGCTTCATGTAAACTTGAATAACCATAGGTTTCTTTTCCTCCACTGCTATAAGTCGAGAAAATACTACCCTTAAATTCAAGCGGTATATAAGTTTTAAAATAGTAATTTATTTTTTCGAATATTGAAGGTATTAAAAAAACATCTTCGATTCGAGCAAAATATTTGGATAGCGGATTTCCCGAAAAGCGTTCAACAAATGGTAAGACTGTGGAAGTTAAATTATATTGGGGGAGGTAGGTCCACCATCCCGTAATGGAATGGGTCGAAGGATATGCTCCTGTAGTTAGAGAAGTTATTGCGGAGGCGGTAGTGGAAGGAAAAACAGTTCGAATGATTTTATAGAGACTGTTTTTTAAAATACCATCAGGAGATAGTTGATCAAGAAGATTGGCACCTAGTCCATCAATTAAAATAAAAACATAATGTTCGTGTTCACCAATATCCTTTTTTAGTTGATTGACAATCAGGTCTGAAGAGCTTTTTTCATTTTTTGCCAGGGAGTGAAGCGCCTTTATTAAAGAGACTAGCGTCGGTTCAGTATATGTAATTTTCTTGAACGTAGTCAGGGTAGTCATTATTTTTTAATGAGCTATGAATACATAATATACAAACGAATAGTTTTATATAATGCGACTGAGCCATGGATAGAAGCGATGATGAACGTTGAATAACCAAGTGGTTTATGCCATCTTGGCTTTTTCCTAAAAAACTTTAAAGATACCGTTAATAGCATAAATAAAAATGCAACGATACCTGAATAGAGTATAAAATCAGACATATCAACCTCTACATTTTTTCTTTTAATATTCCTACAATCATTTTATCTCGCATACCATGGGACTTGTTACTATGGGGTTCATTAATTCCTTTGTCTGCATATCCTTTGGTACAGTCTTTTCCGCAGCACTTAAAAAGAATCTTATAAGAACCGGGGTGATCCTCTAGAAATTTAGTTACATCGTAGATATATTTATCAATGAGTACAAAACAAGATTCTTTGGTACTGTGCTTGATAAATTCATCAATTGTATAAATTTTTAATTTGGTTTTATCAATTTCTTCACCCAAAGCAATGTTGTGAACAATTATAAAAAATAATACTAGAAACTTTTGGTAAATACGCATGCGACTTCCTTTTTACTAACTGGTAAGAAATTTAAGGTCCAATCCATTGAAGATATAGCTGCCAGACCAAATGATACTGCTGTAACTGCAGCAAATAATTTGTGTGCATCTGCAAACGAGTCCAACTTTTTGCCATCCTTGTGCTGGTTGTGGGCACTTATCCCAGATGCTACCGTTAGAAACATGGCCGGAGCATGAACCCAAATAAGTTTTTTGTGGATCAATATGTTTTCAGATTGTTTAACACCACTGGGCTTGGGGGCTAAATAAGAAAAGGTGGCGGAAGTTATATATGAGAGCCCCGCTGTTATTCCTAGCCATTTATGCGTGTTACTTTTTTTATTATCAGGTGCGGTTACAAGAGTAAGTCCCATAAGTCCGACGGTCGCCCAAGCAGTATAAAAATGAGCATCAAGAAAACGGCGTCTGTCTTTTAGTACGGCTAATTCATATGCATCGTCGGGTGATGATTCAACCGCAAGAGCCGCCAAGGGATCGGCTTTCTTTTGTTCTTTGGTTTCCGATAAAGCCTGAGAAATGTTGGTAAGTAACAACACTAAAATCACTATGAAAAATTTCATATTTTCTCTCTTTAAAATAAAAGTTAATTATAAAAATTTAGCACTTTTTTAAGAGATGTACAAATGTTTAGAGACTAAAAGATTTCTGACTGGCTTGATTGGCAATATTAGTCGGCAGCTAATAACCTACTAAAAATATATGTTTCTCCCTCAATTAGTTGAATTATGGGATAGGTATTTTTCCTAATCAAATGTGGGCCTTTATTTCATCAAGAAAATTAAGGATGATTTATAATAAGGCTTAGAGTTATACGCATTTTTACTTAACGGAGATACCCATGCAAATTACCGTGATGATAGTTATTGAATTTGTGTTTATGGTTCTTATGGCCAGCTGTGTCCCGGAAGCAACTTTGAAAAAAGGCACCAAATGCCAAGATAATTTGATTGAAAATAGAATTATGTATCAGAAGGCTGTCGTGGCTTACGGAGAACAGTGTCAATCAGAGCAACAGACCAGAAAATGTGTAAATGAACAATTCGAGACGTGGACAGGCACATATTCATCCGAATCTTGCATGGTGGAGGTAGCTCAAAATTGTTCGTCGCTTGAGCATCTTCAGACTGAAACACGCACAAGATATTTGACGTCTTCAGTGCCTTCAGGTTCAAAGTGTGCTTTTGAAATCCAGACACGATCATGCACCAACGGTGTTTTGTCAAATTGGTCTGGTTCGTATACTCATCTAAGCTGCGCCGTGAGTGCGCCAGCAAACTGTGGCTCCATTTTAAATGGAGCAGTAGAAACTAGAATACGTTATTTTTTAGCTTCAGTTCCTGTGGGAGGTAATTGCATACCGGAGACTCAATCGAGAATGTGTAATAATGGAGAATTCTCAGCCTGGAGCGGTAGCTTTACAAATGTTTCATGTATTCAACAGGCAGCTTTAAGTTGTGGTAATATTATAAACGGTCAAAGCGAATCAAGAATACGTTTTCAAAATGCAGTTACTCAAAATGGGGCTGCTTGTGTAAGTGAATCCCAAACTAGAATATGTACTAATGGAATTTTTTCCAGTTGGACTGGTTCATATACAAATATAAGTTGTGCAGTAGGTGGTGCTAGTTGCGGAAATGTTCTGCATGGTGGTTCAGAGACAAGAACCCGCTATCAAACATTATCCGTACCAATTGGTAGCCAATGTGCTTTTGAAACTCAGACTAGAACTTGCACTAATGGAGTTTTTTCCAATTGGAGTGGAACTTATGGGGAAACGTCTTGTTCCATTTCTAATGTTTCGAAAATAATTATTAACCATAATCATACTAAAATTGAACAAATACCAGCGTATTGGATAGGCAAAGCCAAAGAGCTAACGATGCATTATGGACATACCTCTCATGGCTCGCAAATAATATCAGGACTTGGTAGGCTCGAAAATTCTAATGCCCTTTACAATGTGGCCATTCGTTCGAGTAGCACTTCTGCAGATCTTCCAGTTGAAGCAAACGCTATTAGAATTTATGCTGGAAATCCACCAGAAACTTATATTCAACCAGATGATTATTGGCAATCAGCGGAGGGCATTGCCCGAACCAAGGCGGTCGCTAATCTTGGAACATTTGATTTTTCTATGTGGTCTTGGTGTGGACAAGCTTCTAGCTACACTACTGCTCAGATAAACCAATATTTATCTGCAATGAGTACTTTTGAAGTTCAATATCCCAATATGCGTTTTATTCTCATGACCGGCCACACTGATGGTGGAAGCGCTACACTGACTGCCAATAATAATCTTATTAGAAGTTATGCCAATTCAAATAATAAAATATTGTTTGATTTTGCTGATATTGAAATGTATGACCCCGCAGGAACCTATTACCCCAATGCCTCTGATGGTTGTACTTGGTGTAATGCTTGGTGCACTAGTCATCCTAGTGACTGCATTAGCTTGCCCAGTTGCGCTCATTCTCATGGCTTACTTTGCATACAAAAAGCTAAGGCATATTGGTGGATGATGGCCAGACTGGCAGGTTGGGATGGAGTACCTACAGGTAATTAACACCTAAAATAAATTTTGGACATTTTCTTAATTTGAAATTCGAATAGTAATTGCAGCGAGGACAAGATTTAGAGTGTCATACTCAGAGTAGTTTTTTGTGTATTGTCTGATTTTGTAAGTTGGAGCCTGAGATACCCAGTGAAATTTAGGAATTTTAACTTCATCCAAAACAAACCTGACTATTTTTTCGTTATCGTCAGCACTATCGATGAGCAGAAATTCACTGGGTGACTTTTTGTTATATCCACCAACTACCATCCAATGACCACCCTCATATTGGTTCCAAGAGGTTAGATCCGCGGGGGTTTTTGCATTAAAAGATCCCATAAGTAATAAGACCGCAGTATTATCCTCGGTGGTTTGAGCCAGTTCTGTAAGCTTAATGCCTCTTAATTCATGAGGTATTGGAAACATAGGTAAAAAATCCTGTCTAATAACTTCAAAATTAAATTTCTTGTTTTTTTGTAAATCACTTAGATAAGCGATAATCATTGAGCGTAATACTGCAGATGTTATTCCAGTCGAAGGAGTAAAATCTATACCGTGAGTTGGTATATATGTACTGACGAGGTAAGCTATTTCATCTTCCTCGCTTTGAAATCCAAAAAAGTCGTAATAATCAAGATTTAAAACGGTTCGTAGTTTTTTCATAACATTTACAAAAGCTGTGGGCCCACATAGATTGTCGTTGTAAGCAAAAACGTTATCAATGTTTTTAAATGCATTTGTTAAAATGTTTCCTGATTGAGATATTTGTCCATAGCGGTTATCGAAAACAAATTGTGAATCGATTTCTACTGTATAAATATGAAAGATCAAAAAAAAGGTAAAAATAAAAATTATTTTTTTCATAACGTTCCTGGAAATCCATTTACTTAATATCCATTAGAATGGACTACACACCATGAAAAGATCAAAAAAAAGACATGTAAATTTTTCAGAATTTACTTAAACATGATGTGATCGTTAATTCATAAATTTTAATATCAAGCAGTAATTATTGAATTAATATTTTAGATTTGTGAAAGGTAATTCAATTACAAGTCTGAATTTTCGTTTTCCTGATTCATAAAACATTGTACGAAGAAATAGATGACATTGTGATGAATTTGAATTGTTATTGAGGCACTGTACACCTGTTCCAGGGGTGCTTGATACTAGATTCCATCCATATTGTGAAAAAGACACAGTAGTATCATCGCATTTTCCATATTTGACAGCAGATCCACTATCTACACCAATTTGAATATAATCGAGACAGTTGTCGCTATTAATATCTCCTACTGTTGCCGCATCAGTATGATTGTCAAAATTACTAAATGTCATCAATAATTTAAACCCTTGTGGGGTGCTTAAAAATAATGATGTTTTTGAAGGAAAATCTAAAATAAATTCCGATCTTTGAGCAATTAAATCGGGGTATCCATCCCTATCAATATCCATGACTTCGAAGTCATCACCATGAACTTTCGCTATCGTTACTTCAGATAAATTGTATTCATTTTTTGAAAACAGGGCCCACACTCCAAAGTCCTTAACTCCAATGATGATATCTAATTCTCCATCATGATCAAAATCACCAATTTCAAGATCCCCACTATCACTAAGAAGTTGTTCAGGTAATTGAGCCACTTGTGTACACTCAGTAAGTGAGCATTTATCTAATCTTCCTGAAGGGAGTAATCGTATTATTTTATAACCTATAAACATAGGAGGTGCTTCTACAACACTTAGAAGTACATTATATTTTTCAGCTATAGGTAGTTGTTGAAACTGAAATTTATTATCTCCTGCATTAATCAATATTCCATAAGCTGTAAAAATGTCTTTCTTATGATCATTATTAAAATCTTTTACTAGAAAAACGTTAGAACTTGAATCGCGAACAGATGGCCAGTTAAAAACTTGAAAATATTTTCCTATATTAGTTTTATAGACTTGAGGAGTGTTTATATTTCCCCAATGAATATTCATAAATAACTCACCATTTAATTCAGAAGTTATAAATATCAGATCGTTACAATTATCTCCATCCAGATCGGTTAATTGAACAGAGGAAGCATCACCAGCTAAATCCATAGTCTTGAATGGTTTACAATTTGAAATCACCGAATGTGATAATAAGAAAAATACAATAATCACAAATATATATCTCAACATGTTTCCTCCAATCTATATTTTATTAATACCGGAACAATAGATGACGGGTATATCAATTTCAATAAAAAATTACTTATAATGTAAAAAGGTTTAAGTGAATTGGTCCAAAATTTCGGTAACAGAGATTTTGGATCAATTCGGGGAATCTGTATCTTATTTGTATATTGCTTTGTTTTTATACAATAGTGATCATGCAAGAGTTTTATTCGATTAATTAAAAGGATACTAAATTACTTAAATAATCAAGATTATTTCTCATTTTGTACCCCATTGTTGTAAGCCAGTTAAATACGTCACCGTTAACTCCGATACATTAAAGAGAAGAGTTGTATGGTTATTTATTTTACTAATATTATCATATATTTTTTTGCGATTATGATTGGAATAATTGTTATTCCCACAACATTATCGCAAGAAAATGGTGCAAGCATTGAAGAAAAACGAGCACAAGATTTAACACAGCTTGAGAAAATAAGTAAAAATGGGCAGTATGGCCTAGAAGTGCAATTGGCCTATGAACTTGAGCTAGGTGGAAGACACCTGGGGTCATATATTGAAAATTTTGATACTTCGTCCTTTAACATTGACGTCGAAACATTTTTAAACCAATCTTTTAGTGAAAAGCAAGAATTTGAGAGACTTTTGCAAAAAGAAATCATTGAACGATACCCTACCCGGGAAAATTTGCAGATTTTAAAAAAGAAGCACCCTGAGGCTTTTTTGAAACTTACCCAAGGTTTAAATACGCACGAAGTGAACGCATGGCTAAGTGGTGAAGTGTTACATATTATTTTACCAGGGCAGCAAGTAGCTGACAAAGTAGAAGATAATTTTAGAATTTTAGGCCCGGATGGAAAACCTGCAGAAAAAAAACCTATTTTAATTGAGCCATGGGGTAATAACTTAGTTGATTTAAATAAAACACAGGCGGGTGTGTATATACCTCAAACTATTATTTCTCCAGCGAAGGTTGAAAATAATTTCTTAATCAAAAAAAACAATGTGGATATTGGAGATGAAATCAGCACACGCTGGAACAATTATCCTGAGTTGGAAAGACACAAAATAATAGAATTTGATCAACTACTAAGAGAGCAAAAAGGCTGGCTGATTCAATATTTTAAACTCAATATTCGCCTAGAAGATCTGAAAAGAAAACCTCCATCATGGATGAGTCATACTAACGAACCTCATTGGGATGGAAGTATGCTGGAAATCGAAACAGATGGTACATTCAAAACCAGATCGCAATTTAGAAAAGAGCTCTCTCAAGTTACCAAGACGCTCGGACTTAGTGATAACCTAAAAATTCCATTGATTGATGCTTCCCGAGACTATAGTCTTCATTTGAATATTTCTGTCAAAGATTATCCTCCTGGTAAATTGAGAACCTTTCTTATTTATTACCAAGATATCATGCTAGGGCGTTTGTTAAATAATGAAAAAAAACAAGTAGCAGCATTCACAGACAGTTTTGTTTCCTATCAAAACGCATTAGAATATAAGGGTTTCCTGCGTTTGAATAATGCTTTCTCGGGATATTTTGAAATCAGAGCACAGACCAAAGGGCCGGAAGAAACACTAGACGAGGTATTCAAATACCTGGCTGATATGAAAAATAACGAGGAAGAAACTATTGCGAGAATGAAAAATGAGGTAAGAACATTGCTTACGCCAAAATTTTTTGAAGAAATGTTAACCAGTCCTTTATTACCAGAAAAATTAAATAAATTAGAAAAAGACATAGGCAAAAGCTCTCCAGCTTATCAAAAGGAATTAGAATCGATTATTGCAGACGATGCAAAGCAATTAAAAAGAAAATATGATGCTTTAAACTCCATTCTCGCTAGATGTAGTGGAACAAACATGAAGGAATTGCAAAACACACTTATCAAAATTGGTTTCTTTGATGAAAATCTGGCAAGAGAAAAATTATTAGAGCTTAGCCAAAGGCCAAATTTTTCTTTAGATAATCTCATCAACGATCACAAAAATTTTCTGGAAATGCAAATTGGTGAATATTTCAAAGACAATCCCACAATCAAAATACATGCACATAACTTATGGCGAGGTTTATGGAAACAAATCCCAATTAACGATCAAATTAAAATAATCCACGAATCACATAAATCATCTTCTCAATGGGTTTTCAACCAGTTGCTTGAAATTGCTAATCTTGATAAAAAAGTTCAAAATGCAATCATTGAAGTTTTTGTTAAGACCCTAAATGATCCTAAAGTAATCCACGAATCACATACAGAATCTTCTCACTGGGTCTTCCAGCAGTTGCTTGAAATTGCTAATCTTGATAAACAAGTTCAAAATGAAATCATTGACGTTTTTGTTACAACCTTAAATGATCCTAATGTACAGACCGGCCCTTTCTCTCAAAAAGTAAAATTGCTTCTTAGGGATCGTGAAAACAAACAAGAACTCTTGGATCGTATTTACAGATGGTGGAAAAACCACCCCACACCCTCGCCTCCATACAATCTTGTCTCATTGGTTACCATTTTTGAGAATTATTCAAGGCCGGAAGATGTGATAACTTTATTAAAAACAGAGCTCAATAATATTCCAGCTAAAAATTTATTAGAAATACTTGATAGGACAGCAAAATTCAAAAATCCAAACTTTGCTTTAACAATTTTGGAGACAATATTTCAAACAGCTAAAAAAGAAACCAGTAACTTAAACAGTAAACAAGCTTCTGCGATCTTAAGTTTATTACCAGATCATATAACGCCCATATTAGAAAAAATCTATCCTCAAAAGATGGAGCATATTTATGGATTACAAGAAATCATTAAGGACCAAGCTATAATTAACCGTCAAATTGTTTCCGCCCTACAAACACATATTAGCAATAACACCTTAAATCTTGATCAATTAGTCGATTTAATTGACAAAGAATTATTGCATGCTGCTCTACCGATTATTAATACTCAACCATATTCAATCAATAAGCTACGTGCTCTTAACAAAAATAATCTAGATGGGTTAAGAGTAAAAGAAGTCAATGAGTTTATTAAGAGTGTTATAACTTCGAAAGATCCACGTGAATTCCATCAGGCATTATCAATATTGGAAAATTCCTCACAAATCCCTAAAGAATCTATCGAATATATTATCCAACAGTTTAATAATATAGATATTGTAGATTATAT
>Ga0208958_1002712_pt1 | contig 14738 bp, 23 predicted proteins | sample RifOxyB1_FD_184032 | JGI IMG/M metagenome (GOLD analysis project Ga0208958, IMG submission 184032) | Soil microbial communities from Rifle, Colorado - Rifle Oxygen_injection B1 (SPAdes) | ecosystem: Environmental > Terrestrial > Deep subsurface > Rock core/Sediment | place: Rifle, Colorado... | reverse complement strand
AAATGACATTAAAAGATATTTTAATTCACCATCCTAAAGGGCAAGAATTTGCTCACTTATTGACTGATTTTGATAAATATCCCATTGTAATAGACAACAAAGATATAGTTGCTTCAATGCCCCCAGTAATTAATTCAGAAAGCACAGGTAAAGTAACAGAAAAAACCAAAAATTTATTCATAGAAGTTACAGGAATTAATTTAGACGATACCCAAGTTGCATTAAATATTGTTGTCTGTGCTTTAGCAGATCGTGGTGGAAAAATTAAAACAGTCTTAGTAGATTATGGAGAAAAACATCTTCGTACACCTGACTTTACTCCTAAAAAAATTAAAGTAAAATTCACAGAGATTGAAAAAATAACTGGAATAAAATTCTCATTAAAAGAATTAAAAGATTTATTAGAAAAACAACAATATGAAGTAAAAAAAGCTAAAGATTGTTTAGAGGTTGAATATCCATCATATAGACAAGATATTATGCATCCAGTAGATGTTATTGAAGATATTTTAATTTCATATGGATACAATAAAGTAACCCCAATATTAGCAAACTTAGCAACAACCGGAGAAATTTCTCCAATAGAAGAATTCTGCGAAGACATTCGAGAATTAATACCTGGATTTGGTGCACAAGAATTATTAAATTTTACATTAACAAACAAAGAAATATTATTCAGAAAAATGAATCTTAAAGAAGAAAATTGTATAGAGATTGCAAACCCAGTTTCCAATAAATGGACAAACTTAAGAAATGCAATTATTCCATCATTAATGGATTTTTTAGAACATAATACCAGCCAAGAATATCCACAGCAAGTTTATGAAGTGGGTGATATTGTAATTATCAACGATCGTGCAGAAACAAAAACTGATACTCGAAAACATTTAGCTTGGGCTTTAGCAGATAAAGAAGCAAATTTCACTAAAGCAAAACAAATCATCACATACATATTAACTGGATTAAACATCGACTTTCAGATTGAAGAAGAATCTAATGATTCATTTATTACAGGTAGATGCGCAAGAATTATTGCAAACAAAAAAGTATTAGGTTACTTTGGAGAAATTCATCCAAAAGTATTACAAAATTTTTCAATTGAATTCCCTATCTGCGCTCTAGAATTAGACCTTACAGAATTATTTACACTAAAAAAATGAAATTCAACTTAGAATTGGAAAAAGCAGTAAAAGAAATAAAAAAAACTAAAGCAAAAATAGTTTTAATTCAATTACCTGATGGACTAAAGCCCCAGGCAACATCTATTTGCGATTATCTGGAAAAAAACACAAATGCTAAAATTCTAATTTGGTCAGATTCATGTTATGGTGCCTGTGATGTTCCGAATATAAAAGTAGATTTAATAATTCAATTTGGCCATAATTCTTTGCAACCTAAAATTTAAATCATAAAATAAGCAAGACCTAAACCTAAACACCAACTCAAAGTTTTATTTTTATCATAAAATGTTAACAAAGGTCCATACAAATATTCATTAACATATTTCTCTATAAATATACTAGTCTTATCAAACCTTCTTGAAACTTGTTCTTGACCAAAATTCTTAATAGTAGTATAACCTTCTTTAACTTTATCAAACAAAGGCCTTATTGGATTATTTTCCATGTACTGAACTTTATAAGAAACTTTTCCATCATTCCCAACTTCTCTCTTGATATCAGTAGCAAAACAAACATCATAAACTACCTGCGCAACCCCTTCAAATGGTTTCAATATCAAATTTACTAAATCTTCAAGACCCATAAAAAAAACTTAAAACCATATCTTTATATATGTTTCTAAATTAAATCCAAACTATGGAACAACCAAAAAAAGAAGAAATTATAGGATTTCATAAAGGCGCAATTTCTGTCTTAGCAATGGAACAACAAGAATTTAGCAAAATCCTACAAGTAGTCCAACAACAAATTCAAGGACACGTTAACGCACTAAAAGAATTAGGCTTAGATTTAGAAGCAGAATCTAAAAAAATACAAGAAAAAAATAAAGACGACCTTAATGAAAGATTAAAATAATTAAAACATTACATCTTCAGGTTCATAATATTCTCTTTCATGCTTACAAGACGGACACAAAGCAGGAGGTTCAGTACCTTCATGCATATAACCACATTTGCTACACTTCCATTTAATTGGTTTCTCTCTCTTGTATAACATTCCTTTTTCCAAAAGTGCTAATATTTTTTTATATCGACTTTCATGTTTTCTTTCAACTTCAGCAATTTCATGGAATAATTTTGCTTCAATCATCCTCCTTTCAGCAATTGCATCTTTCTCAAATTGTACATACATCTCAGAATTTTCATAATGTTCACCAGCAATAGCTTCGTTTAGATTTTGTTTTGTATCTCCGATACCTTTCATTAACTTAAATTCATCTTTTGCATGTTGTACTTCATTCTCTGCAGTTTCCTCAAAGACTTTTGCAACATAAAATAATTTTTCATTTCTTGCAACTTTAGCAAAATAAGTGTATTTATTTCTTGCTTGACTTTCACCAGAAAAAGCCATTTTTAGATTTTCATCTGTCTTCATTTTTATCCTCCAATAATAGCATTTAATTTTTGTTTTAATTGGTCCTTTGGTTGATATCCAACAATCCTACCAATTTCTTTTCCATTCTTAAAAATAATCAAAGCAGGAATTCCACGAATATCATTATTTGCAGCAAGAATTTCTTCTTCTTCAACATTTAGTTTTGCAAACTTAACTTTTCCAGTATATTCTTTGCTTAGATCTTCGAATACAGGCCCCATCATTCTACAAGGCCCACACCATTCAGCCCAAAAATCAACAATCACAGGTATTTTCGACTTCATAATTTCTTCTTCAAAATTGTTTTTATTTATATGTAACATTTTTATCCTCCTAACAATTACATTCCTTATCATAAATTGCGTCTTTAATTTTTTCACTTTTTCTCTTTGTCTTTAAAAAACAAAGATCATCACATTTTAATGTATCAACAAATTCCTTTTTTGTCATTTAACCCTCCTAGAACATTTTTTACAAGTTCCCTTAATTATTAAACTAAAACAATGAACACTAAAATCAGAGAAATTCAAATCTAATTTTTTGTTCATTTCTCTATCAGAGATAATCCCACATTTAGTACAAATCAAATGAATATGCCCACAATTATTTGCATCATATCTAAACTCTCCATTCACTTCTAATTTGATAATTTCATTATCATCAGCAAGAGCATTCAGAATTCTATACACAGTTCCTAAACTAATCATGGGTATTTTCTTTTTTATATTTTCATAAACTACTTCCGCAGTTGGATGCGTATGTACAGAATGTAAATATTCTAAAATTTTTGTTTTCTGTAGAGTATTACGTTTTTTCTTAGTAGTAATCATTACTAATAAGAATCTATTACTATTTATAAGTATTATGCTTCCATAAACAAATAGATTTTATCATTAATACGAACTTTTTCTGGGGCTTTAATTGTCACAAGATCACCTTTTTTAGCAATTTTCACAAATTTATCATCAACAAAAATAGAATCCACTTTAAATTTTAAAACTCCTGTAGTAGGCCCATTAATAACAATTTGATCACCTTGTTTAAACTCATAACTTTCAACTTTAAAATATAATACATTAGCTTTAAGATAATAATTTTTTACTTTCCCCAAATATTTTTTTTCAACTTTAGATTTAGAACCATAAATCCCACTCCATTCACCAAGCTTTTCTCCTAAATAATAACCTCCAAACCAAAAACCACGATTATATACTTTTTCTAAACGAGAAATCCAACCATTGACTTTATTCAAAGAAAAATCATTAATAGCTTCTCTATAAACTTTAACAACTTCAGAGACATATTCAGGTGACCTACCTCTACCTTCAATTTTCAAAATAGAAACACCTGACTTTAAAATTTTATCTAAAATATTTATAGTACACAAATCTTTCGGGGACATAACATATTTATTATCAACAACTAATTCTTGTCCAGTATGTTCATCAATCACACGATAAGCCCGCCTACAAGTTTGATAACAAGCACCTCTATTCGCAGAAGTATTATGCTGTGCTAAACTCATATAACATTTTCCAGAAATAGAAACACATAATGCCCCATGAATAAATATCTCAATTTTCACTAAATTCCCTGAAGGACCTATAATTTTTTCTTTTTTAATTCTATTACAAATATTTTTAATTTGTTTTAAGGTTAATTCTCTAGCAAGAATAATAACATCAGCAGACTTTGCAAAATATTTAACAGCCTCAAAATTAGAAACATTCATCTGAGTAGAAATATTCACTTGAATTTTATTTTTATTACAAAATTCAATAACAGATAAATCAGACGCAATAATTGCATCAACATCATATTTTTTTGCAAGTAATGCTATCTTCTTTACATTTTGAAGATCCTCATCATACATTACAGTATTCAAAGTTAAATAACCTTTTACATGATTTTTTTTACAAATAGTCATAATTTTTTTCAAATCTTTAACTTGAAAATTCGCAGTCCTTGAACGCATATTCAAATTTCCAACACCAAAATAAATTGAATCTGCTCCAGCTTTAATTGCAGCTATCAAAGTTTCATAAGAACCAGCAGGTGCCATCAATTCAATTTTCATAATAAAACAAAACAAAATAGAATTTATAAAAACTACGCCGTGGCTCGGATTTGAACCGAGATATCCTTGCGGAAACAAGCTAGCTGGTCCTGAGATTCCAGGCCTACACTCAATTTATTAAATTGATTTGCGCGGTACCAGGTTGCGCCACCACGGCATATAGATAAAACAAAAAATTAATCTTTAAATAGTTAACCAAATATTCAGAGAAAGGTTTATAAACCTTTGAAAATCCAATAAAATAATGCCCCTGTAGTGTAGCTCGGTCAATTTAACTGTAAAGTTAAGACCATTCATTTTGCCCTTTCGAGGCAAAGACTCGGGTTCAAATCCCGACGGGGGCACCATTTTTAATATCCAATTCTCCACCCTAAAACATTACAATTTTTTATTAGTCTTCATATATTTAAAACTTATTCATTCTAAAATAGACAACTTTGACAGATTTTCAAACGACTTTCTAAAATTCAAGAAGCAATATTAATCCTTGTCTTTAATGTCTAAACCTAATGAAATGTAGCAATTGCTTTAATAAATATTAAATAACATTAGGCCATAAAGCCTGTGGGAAGATTGTTTCAGTTCAGCTATGGTAAGATTTGATTTGCTTCCTTTTAGATGCTTTAAGAACAGGAAACGACAATAAATTAAATAATAAACTAAAGAGAAATATAAACAAATATACACACAAACATAAATATACACAATGTCAGGACTTTGAGGGTTTTTTAGAAAGTAAAATAAACTAAATCCTTTCTTTGCATATAGCATTATAACTGCAAATATTACACTTATTCTTAAAGTCATGATTCCGATTTAATTCCCTTTCAATCATTTCCCACTATACCCACTTAACCCATTAAAAAGGTTTAGGAGGAAATTCAGGAAATATTTCAGATAAAAAGAATATTAATTTTTCTTGAATAGTTTAACTTTCCCTTGAAAATTGAAACTTCTATGACAAATAGAACATTCATATCCATTAATAAACTTATAATCCATTTTTTTTATCAGACCAAAAAAAGATTTTTTTACATAGGCTGTTTCATGACTCCATTCCCAATGCTTAGTTTTCTTTTTACATTTAGTGCAGACCAAATAACAATAATAACCCGTTTTTTCGTGAATCATCTTGTTTTATATTGCCTTTAAAGAATATAAATTCTTTGTAGTAAAGATTATGAACCTTTCAAAAGAAAGGGTTTTAAAGTATTAATCTCACTTATTTTGTATGAAGTTTTTATTGTGGATAAAAAAGTTATTTACACCAACATGGAAACGTATAGAAGACATCCCATATTGGATTCAAAATGCACATTATAAGAACCCTAACAAAGTTTATTATAAGGGTAAAACATTTATCTATAAACTAATAGATAAACCCGGAAAACAACAAGGGGAACATATTTATACACTTTATAGGAAAGAAAGAAAATTCTAATTAAAATAAAAAAATTAACTATACCAATAACACTGACATTCGCAGGTTATAGTTTTTGAAAGCCCAAAAAATTTAGAATCTACCTTTGAACTTATTGCAATTCCATCTTCATACCCGTCACTATGACAATAACCCCCGCAGACATTTTGGCATTGTTCATAACTATCACATTCTTCACATACTTTTGATATTGAAGTATAATGAATTGTTTTTTCAGGAACTTTTATTGTGCCTCCAGTTGTAGAACACCCTCCTAAAATAAGTATTCCTAATATAATAGTCCCAATTAATATTTTTTTTATCATTTTTCCTCCTTAAAGCATTTGATAACAATTACCATAGTCGTCAAGTAAACACTCTGGATGACCCGATAAAGCATTAATTTTAACCCCACCAGTATCAAGATAAGCAAAACCATTTCCTTCTATATCAATCAAATAAAGTGAAGCATATATATACCAATAACCATTTGAATAATATGAATTAATAGGGGTTAAAGTTATTTCTATTTCTGAAGGATTAGCATCCATTTGTTCATAAAGCCAAGTTGATAATACTGATTCTGCCATTTCTTCAGCCACTTCTTGAGAGATTAGGTTAGAACTACTTTCAGATGCAGTTATAGATTCTTCTTCTATCATATCTTCTGTAGAACTAGGACAATTTAATTTTTGTCCAACAACCTTATCACATTCTGTAATATAGGAGTTCTTTTCTTTTATTTGTGTAATAAAATATCCATTAAAAATAAGACTAACTAAAAGCAAAATTGAGATGATTGTAATGGTTATATGTTTCATTGTAAACTCATATCATTTACCTGTGAGTGAAAGTGTATATATAATTCTATCGCTTACCTATCGTTTACTGGTGAGTAGCAAAATGAGAGCAAAATATATCAATATTTCAGTTCATGAAGATTTAGCAAAAGAGATTGATAAATATATGAAAAGTTCTAAATTAGGATTTCGTTCTCGTGCAGAAGTTGTTTCTCATGCTGTTAGGCTGTTATTTGAAAGAAAAGGATAGGATTTTAAATTTTAAAGTTCTATAAAGATTATATGACAATAATTCGTAAGAAGGGCAGTGTTATTGTTGAAACTTCAAAAGGCATTCTTATTGTTGCTGAAAAAGATAAAAAATTTATGTTGCCGGGTGGTGGTGCAAATAAAGGTGAAAGTAGAAAACAAGCTGCAATAAGGGAACTTTACGAAGAAACGGGATTAAAAGCCGAATCGATTCAATTTTGGTTTAAATATATTGGTAGTAAATGGAAAACTTTTAGTGGTCACGATATAAGAAATGATGTAAAAGTATTCATTGTAAAAACTTCTGGAACAGCAAGGCCAAGACATGAAATTAGATATATTGAATATTGGACTCCTAAAAGTAAAGTCTATATAAAAACGGGTGCAAAAATGGTCATTGAAAAATATTTGAAAGAAAAGGGTTTTAAAGTTTAAATCATTACTTTTTAAGGTGAGTTTGTTCAATTTTGGCAAGAATAGGGAAGACGAAAAAAATGAAAGAATGCTCGGTTTGTAAAAAGAAAATAGGATTATTTGATAAAAAAATATCTCTCAAAGAAAATGAATTCTGCCATACTAAATGTTATTCAAAAACTAAAGAGGGACAATTATATTCTTGCCTAATAAAAGCAAAAGCTTACACCATCGATAAAGAGATTGATAAAGCTATGAAAGAAGTAGAAAAAGGACTGGCCATTAAAGAGAATGTATTAGATTTGTTATGTTTAAAATCAAGTCTTTTAGGAATGAAAGGGAATGTCAAAGAATCTTTAGAATGGGGAATAAAAGCATTAGCACGATTTGAACAATTATATGGAAAAGGTTTCATCAAAAAGCAATTAGAAAAAACTCGAAACAAAGAAATAAGCCAAGAGTGGCTTATGGAAAATGATTTTCTTGTTGACCAATATGGAGATTTATTAAGAGCATTAATATTGGATTATATGACTCTTAAACAATATGAAAATGCAATACCTTTTATTAAAGAAGAAATCTTTATTTATCCTACTTTCATAAGAGGCTTTGATGACATAGCAAAATGTTATTTTCAATTAAAAAATTATTTCGAAGCTGAAAAATATTACAAAAAATCTTTAGAATTGGAGGGGTGCCCTAAAGATTTTATTGAGAAAAGAGCAAAAGAATTCTTTTCAAAAATAAAGAAAAAGTAAAACATATTTTTTTATATTATTAGAATATTATATCATTATGAATTGCCCCATTGATTTTTCGCTTAAGAACTCAAGGAATCTCTGCAAACCTGAAAAAAGGGAATTTGCTCGTAATATGAGACAGAATCAAACAGAATCTGAAAGAATACTTTGGGAAGAAATTAGATGCAAGAAATTAGGGTTTAAATTTAGAAGGCAATGTATAATTACAGGATGGATAGTAGATTTCTATTGTTCAGAACTTAGATTAGTTATTGAAGTTGATGGAGATTATCACAAAGATAGAACTGAAGAAGAAATAAAACAGCTTTTATTTAGTATAGATAAAAATTAATTATTTTTTTACTATTTAGTTCTAGGTTTATATTCAATAGGAGGATCAACATGAGAAAAACAAATTGGAATTCTTTTTTTAATTGCATATTCTCCTAAGATAATCGAAACCTGTGCCATATCTAGCCTATAATTATGTGTTCTCCTTGATAACGCATCTTCATTCCAAGGATGAAGGCAGATCTCAGTATTATATTCTGCTAATTGCCTTTGAGTGTTTCTCTCTCCAGAATTGTCATATAAACCAACATTAGGATATACTTCCATTATTACAGGTCCGTGGATGAATCCTATCAATTGGCTTTTATCAGAAACAGAATATGAATGGAATCTAAATTGCTGAGGGGTTAATCCTAATAAATCAGATATCAAAGTATCATAATTTGTTCTTAACAAAACACATTGATTGTCATGTATTCTAAATTCCTTAAATAATCGTTCTAAATCTTTACAAGTTTCTAATTCTGCTAAGTATTCTTTAAGTCGCATAATAGATGGCGAATATGGAGTATTTATATACCTTGCTCTATCTCTGAAATTTGGAAGTTTATAAGAAGAATTATTTCTTCTCTTTTTTTGTTAAAGCCCCCAAAAAAACCAGTAGCACTAGCCACAAAGATTTTCATGTAAAAAAACTAAATATTTCTGTTTAAAAATATTTCTAAAAACAAAACATTTATATCTCTAAAATACACAATAAATAAAATGAAAAAAAACAAAAATAAGAATAAATTATTTCTAATTATAATACTAATCGCAGTTTTTATTTTAACATTACTATTAATTAAATTATCTTTTACTGGAAATACAGCATTAAATACTGAGGGTTATGAAGGTCCTACCCAAGAAGATATGGATTGTATGTATCCTTGTATGACTTCTTATTGTCCAAACTTAGAAACAAAATGTACTAATCAGTATAGTAGTTCATGTTTAACACAATGTGGTATGGAAGCAAAACCTGAAGAAACAGAAGAGGAAGCATGCACATCAGAATGTATGATGCAAGGCTGTGATCAATGGGACTATAATTGTCAACAAGCAAATCTTCCAGAATGTGAAAAATCTTGTGGATTAATAAAAGCACCAGAAGCTCAAAATGAAGAACAAGCATGTATTCAAGAATGTGTAAATACTATCGATCCAACATTGATTTGTGGAGCAAGTGCAGAAGGTGAAACAGGCGGAGAAGTTTGCCAACAATGTACAGCTCAATGTGAATATCTTTATGCAGGACCATGTTTAGGTGAAGAAAAACTAGAAGACATGAAAGCTGCATGTATAACTTGTGAACATTGTTACGGTGAACCAATAATGGGCGATTCAGGAGAAGGCTGGGAATGTATTGTTAATGTTGAATGTAAAGATGCAACTAACGAATTTGGTGATGAACCTGGCGTAGGTGAAGCAATCACAGAAGCAGTAAGCAACACTTTCGAAGGAATAGTAAATTTCTTTTCAGGAATCCTTGGCAATACTGAAGAATCAACAGCCTAAGAAAATATTTAATTTTTTTAAAATATATTTTATATTATCCAAATAATTAAAAAGAAAGTTTCAAAAATACAAAGTATGGATGTACTTATAGATAAATATTTTTTTGAAAACCATCAACCAAGCCCATTAGAAACTTTATATGAAAGATTAAGAGGACACGATGGATTTCTATCCTATGAAATAAAAGGAACAGAAGGCATAGAAGGAATAGTTGCTAGAGAAAGAATCCAAAAGACAACTTTAAGTTTAATAAGAATAATTAGGGATCATGAAGGAAATGAAATAACCAGAGAAAATAATTATAATAGTGCACAAGAGTTTCTGGATTCATTAGAAGAAAGATTAATTATTCAAGGAGAAAAATTAAATCTAGAAATAGTAATTAATCCAAAACACAAATATGATATAAATAATATAATTGAAAACGGTAATAAAGAACCTTGGAAAAATGGTACAGATTTAATATTAAACCAAGTAATAGAAAAATTATATCCAATAATACATACTGAACAACAAAGAAATTTAAAAGCAAAGAAAAAATAGAAGATTAATATGGACACAATTAAAGTAAACGGAAACGAAATAAGAACCACATATAGTCTAGGATTGAGAGTTTTAAATCGCTATTTATCAGGAGATCCAGTACTACATACAAGAGGATTATCAGTAGATTCAATAGCACATAATAATAATCTAAAAATAGAATATACAGCTGCACTTCCAAGACCCACAGCATATAGTGAACCAAATAAAGAAACAATCAAGTTAACACCTAATAATGGGAATTACACTCTAACACTAACAATTATAAGAGAAAAATGTACTATCCGAAAAGATGTAAAAGGTGGAGAAAGAAATACTCAAAGAGTTGAAACAGAATTAGATCATATTATTAGAACTTTAGAAAGTTTAATAGAAGAACCCCTATACGAAGATGATTAACAAACCTTATTAATACTTTATTTATTTTCAAACTAATGCAACGTTTAATAATAAACGCAGACGATTTTGGTTATTCTAAAGAGGTTAACTTAGGAATTTTAGAAGCACACAGATTTGGCACTGTAACTAGTACAACAATTATGACTAATGAAGATGCCTTTGAACATGCAATAGAAATCTATCCAAAATCTTTAGGCATCGGTGTCCACTTAAATTTAACCTGGGACAAATCCTTAATCACAAACAAACCATTCTTCAAATATAATAAACACTTAGCAGTGTTAGGATTAATAAATAAAACAAAAGCTGAAAAAGAATTCAGATCACAAATTGAAAAACTTTTAGAACGAGGCATCCGACCAGATCACTTGGACACACATCACCACATACATGCATTTCTTCCATTAAAACATATAGTTCTAGATTTAGCAAAAGAATATCATATTTACAAAGTTCGTTGGCCAAAAGAAAAACTAACTTCTTTAAATTGGAAACAAGCTTTGATAAATTATAAATTAGGAAAATGTCCATTAACAACCACAGACCATTTTTTTGGAATAAAAAATACAAACTCACCATCTATAGAAAATTTCACATCATATCTTAATTTCACAGGGTCAGCAGAAATCTGTTGCCATCCCGGAAAAATTTCATCTACACCACAAGATAAACTAAAAGACTATAGACATTTGGAATTAGACATTTTAACAAACAAAAAATTTCTTAATGAAATAAAACAACGAAAAATTCAATTAATCAATTTTCAGGAACTCTAAAATGAAAGTAGTAATGCCTTGTGATAATCTAAGTACAAATGGCTATACCAGGGCTTATCCTTTTGCAAAATTAATGTCTGAAGATTATGATGTTACTGTAATCGGTCCAGTAGAAGAACAAGGAATTTTTAAACCATTAAGAAATGATACAAGCATTAAATACAAACTTTATCCCTACAAAAAAGTATTCCCATTCTATTTTCAAAATGCAAGAAATATTTACAAAGATTTAAACGCAGACATAATCCATTCATTCAAGGTGACATTCCCAAGTTTTCTTCCCGCATTAATCAAAAAAATAAAAAATAAAAATCAAAAGTTAATCCTAGATATCGACGATTGGGAAAGTCAATATATGATTGATAATTTTCTTTCAGCAAACCCGATTAATTTAGCCAAATTCACATTTGCAGATTTATATGTTCCAGAATCTTACTTTATAAAAAAAGCTTTAGAAAAACAAACAAAAAAAGCAGACGCAATAATAACTAGTTCAAAAACATTACAAAAAATGTTTGGTGGAACTTGGATTCCAACTGGACCTAATACAGATTATTTTAATCCGGAAAACTTCTCAGGAAATAAAATAAGAGAAGAATTAGACTTGAAAGGAAAAACCGTGATTTTATTTTCTGGCACACCAAAAAAACACAAAGGAATACTAGAATTAATGGAAGCAATTAATGAAATTAATAATGAAGACATCCATTTGATAATTGTAGGAGCCGACAAAAATAACCCAATAACAAAAAAATTAAAATCAAACAAACTAATCACAGTTTTAGATCAAGTAGATAATAAAGAACTTCCGAATTATATGAAAGCATCAGATATTTTTTGTGCACCACAATGGAATTCAAAATCAGCAAACGCACAACTACCAATAAAAATATTTGAACCGATGTCAATGCAACTCCCAGTAATAACAACAAACATTTCCGACATGCAAGAAATTTTCCAAAAATGTGGAACCGTAATTGAACCAAATAATACTGAACAATTAAAAAAAGCAATTTTAAACTATGTAGAGAATAAAGAATTAAGAACTAAACATGGAATACAAGCAAGAAAAGAATGCTTAGAAAAATATTCCTGGAAAATCATGAAACAAAAAACAAAAGAGATTTACGAAAGTTTAGCACCTGTAACAACATAATATCTTTTCTCAACTCTTATTGGATTCAAATGTCTTTTAAAATAAGTAATACCTTCATCCCTAGCACCAGTGCCCAAAGTAAAATATTTTACATTTTTAAAAGCTTCAGCCCTAAGAAGAAATAAAAACCTTCCAATACCATCATAACCATAATCAACTTTTTGATGGACACCGACCCAATATTCATTATTAAATTTTACAGACAAATTAAACCCAGCAAGTTTTCCATCAATTTCAACAAAAATCCATTTTACATGTTTAAATTTGTTCATATTCTCAACACAAAAAATAGCAAATTCCTTACTTATTTCAAATAAATCATTTTTATCTTTTTGATTCTTAGCCCATTTCTCAATAAATTCAATAACTCTTTTCTTAGGATAATCACTAAACACTTTATGGTTATATTTTTTCTTAAAAACATTAATATTTCTTCTAAAATCCTTTTTATCTTTTCCATTTAAATCTAAAATATTTGTAGTTTCATAATAATATTCTTCCCCAATAGGAAATGAATTTATTATTTCAACTTTCTTTTTTATAGAATTCAATTCACTCTCAGTTACCCAACTAATAATAGCATTCTTCAAATTAATTTCTTTAGCCGGAACATGAATATAAGGAAAATCATTAGGATATATTTCATCCCTCTCAGAAATAAGTTCTTCACCATTTCTTTCTTCCCAAAAACCTGCAAAGGCTAACCAAAAAGGATTATGTACATACATTTTACCAGAAAATTTTTTAGAAATTTTTTCGGCCCCACGAATATTAAGTTTTTTTAGCACAAAATAATCTAGATTAAAGAGATATATAATTGTTTCTTTAATTTCTAACAAAAACTATTTAAAGAGAGACAAATTCGAGAGAAACACAAATGAAACGAAGCTCAAGACGTTGGAAGAAAAAAGGCCAAATGAGATGGAAATGGCAACGAAAAAGAATTAAAAGAGAAAAGTCAAAACGTAACAGAGCTAAGTAAGCAAAACATTTATATAGTCTTTAAAATTCAACAAAAGACACGAAGACATCGTCTTCAAAGTGAGTGCTTAATTAAACAATTAAGCATGAGGTATGGATGGAAATATTTTTGTAGCAAAAAGCGCTTCAATAAAATTCTTGTGATAAAAAAAATTGCGATAGGATCTAAAGATAAGATACCCGTTGATCCTGCGGGAGATTACTGCTATTTGGGTTCCGTTTAACCATGCAAGTCAAGGGGGCTCTTCGGAGTCACCGGCGAAATGCTCAGTAACACGTCGATAATCTGCCCTAAGGTCTGGAATAACCACGGGAAACTGTGGCTAATACCGGATAGAAAATTGATACTGGAATGTACTTTTTTCTAAAGTTCCGACGCCTTAGGATGAGTCGGCGGCTGATTAGGTAGTTGGTGAGGTAATGGCTCACCAAGCCACAGATCAGTACGGGCCTTGAGAGAGGTAGCCCGGAGAAGGACACTGAGAAAAGGGTCCTAGCCCTAAGGGGTGCAGCAGGTGGGAAACCTTTACAATACACGAAAGTGTGATAAGGGAACCCAAAGTGCTCGCCAATGGTGAGCTTTTGTCAAGCGTAAATAACTTGACGAATAAGTGGTGGGTAAGACCGGTGCCAGCAGCCGCGGTAACCCCGGCGCCACGAGTGGTAATCACTTTTATTGGGCCTAAAGCGTCCGTAGTCGATAAAGCAAATCTTTTGTCAAATCCTTGTGCTTAACGCAGGGGCTGCAAGAGACACTACTTTGTTAGGGATCGGGAGGAG
>Ga0208958_1002710_pt1 | contig 14751 bp, 15 predicted proteins | sample RifOxyB1_FD_184032 | JGI IMG/M metagenome (GOLD analysis project Ga0208958, IMG submission 184032) | Soil microbial communities from Rifle, Colorado - Rifle Oxygen_injection B1 (SPAdes) | ecosystem: Environmental > Terrestrial > Deep subsurface > Rock core/Sediment | place: Rifle, Colorado... | reverse complement strand
ATAAATAAGAATAATAGAAACAGAGAGTTTTTTCATTGCAAAGAATGTGGATTTCAATGTCATGCAGATTTGAATGCGAGTAAAAACATCTCCCTAAGAGGATACAAAATCTTCTATGGGCAGGCTGATGTAAACCAGCCATATATCTCAAATAATAAGACAAAGTTTAGAGATAATGAATCCTTAGAAGTGTAATGCCCCACTGCGAAACAAAGTGAAGCAGGCGAACGAAGCGAGACCCCTCTGGGGTGGGGATAGCTTCTAAGTATATTCAGGTTTACAGGTTTAAATGGTACTTTACATGCTTTTCCGCAGTTTGAACAAGTTGTATTGTGTAGTTCTTTTTTGTACATTTTTGGTTCCTCCTTTCTTAGAATCTGGAGAAATATTGCTTAAAATGTGTTTATGAAGAAAAGTTGAAATATTTTCAGTTTAGAATTAAAATAAAATAATTTAGTATTGATGCAAAGCTTACCCAAAGTAAGTATGGAATTAAAATTAATGAAGATGTTTTTGAAACCTTTGATGATGTAATTATTGTGGTAAGTATAAATCCCCAGAGGAATAATATTTCAATGAAAGCTAAAAGGGGATTTTTTAGTCCAAAAAATAAGATTGACCAAAGACCATTGAGAAGTAATTGTGTAAAGAAAAAATAAATCGCGATGCTATTTTTAGTTTTTGATGTTACAATGAAATATAATGAGATTGCCATAGTAATGTAAAGAAGTGTCCAAACTGGCCCAAATATCCAGTTAGGTGGATTAAATGAAGGTTTTTCTATTGTGTCATACCAGATTGGAATTGCATTTGAAGTAAAATAAGATCCGACTATTGCTGGGATAAAACAGATGATTAAACAAGCTAGAAATATTAATATATTTTTTAAAATCTTATTCATATATAATTAAGAAGAAAGAAGAATATTTAAAGTTTTATATAATTATGAGGCACTTAGATAGCCCCGCATAAAACCTTCTTCAAAGTCTTCAATTAAGTCATCTTCTAACATTTTTTCTACATCCATGATATCATAGATGCTAAGTATAATTTTTCTTTTCATTTTACCCTCCTTTCCATTGGTAGTTGCATTAGCTGTTCGCTAAATAAATTCTCAATGAATCTTACGTCTAGCCTTATTGGCATGTATATGTATTGTTTATAGTTCACACTAGGTTTCATCATTTTACCCTCCTTTTGGCAGCAAATATTGTTATATCTAGTTAATAGAACTTGTTTTAAAAAGGCTGCGCGGGTCCATGTCCGGTGTCCGGGGCTTATGCTAAAAACTTTTTATTTTTAATTAAGAATTACTCTCTTTTGGGAAAAAATATGGCATCAAAGTACCATTAACTCTTTCTTCTGTTACATTAATTAAATCTGATTCTTTTAATGTTGAGATTTTTCTTCTAAATGTTCGGTCTGTTTTGTTAAATTTTTGATTGTAAAGTGTGTATATTTCTGAAGAAGAACTTCCAGGATTATTTTTGATCATTACTAAAAGTTCTTTTTCTTCATCGTCGAGAATTGTTTTTGTTTGTTGAAAAGAAGAAACTTTTGAAATTGCTTTTTCTATGTCTTCTTGTGAAACTTTTTTTGAGGATCTTAATTCTGTTGCGTTTCCTGTTTCTTTTAATAAGAATAAACCTATTCTGATATCTTTCTCGTCAGAAGCTTTTTGGGCAATATGCTCGAATAAATCGTCTGGAAAAACATTTTCATAGAATGCGAACTTTTTCCGTTCATATAAAATATCATAAGTTTCTTTATAGGAGTATGGTACGAATTCAATAACTTCTGGGATTAGTCTAGATTTAGTTCGTTGATCTAATGTTGCTAAAAATTCTTTATTGTTTGTTATTAAAATTAAACTTTTTCGGAATAAATCCTCAAGCAATTGATAAATTATTTGTTCTTCTTTTAGTTTATCAACTTCATCCATAATAATTACTGCAGCTTTTTTATTTACTATTTTTGAAATTTCATTCATTAATTCATTGGTTTTTTTATTTGCAGTCCATTTGTAACCTAATTGGTGGCAGATATCAACTAGAACTTTGTAAGATGTATCTTGTTTCCAGCAATTAATGTAAATGCCATAGATTTTGTCTGAGAAATTTTCCATTTCTCTAAGTATATGGCGGCAACAAGCAGTTTTTCCTATTCCCGGCGAACCTGTTATTAAAATGTTTGAACTCATTTTTGAAGAAAATAAGGGTTTTAATAAATTTGCAATGTATTGTTGTTGATTTTCTCTGAATTTTAAAATATGAGGGAGATATTCATAATCTAATACTAATTGTTCTTTGAATACAGTTTCATCATGTTGTAAAAAGTTATCAAACATTCCCATAGTATATTTATTCTAATAAGTGTTTAAAAGAATTATTGTTTATGGGTTTATATTTCTTTTAATTCTTTATCAAAAGTAATTAGTCTTAAACCTGTGCCTATTTGCATTAAGGCTGACATTAAAGCCATATGCTCTTTGCCTGAGCCTGAACAAAAGTTAATTGCAACATCTCCTGAAAGTTTGTTTTTTAATTCTAAGATAATTGTTTTTTTTATTTCATCTATTGATCCTTCAGGGTTAATTACAATTAGTTTAGTGTTTGGTTTTGGTTTGAAGTTTTCTTTACCAAAGTTGTTTGTAATTAGATAAATTGAGTCCCAATTATGGGCTGTTATTAATGCTGAAACTTCTAGCCAAGTTCCTTTTCCTGTACTTAAACATGCAACTAAATGGGCCATGATTTGAAGGTATTTTTGGGGTATTTAAAGCTATGTTATAAAGGAATATAGCTACTGTAAAAACAAAAAGTTTTAATACTTAATTTTGTATTTAATGGGTATGGAAGATATGGTAACGTTTCTCTGTGGTGAATGTAGGTTTAGATTTAAGAGAAAAGCAAACTGGAATGGAAACTTATGTCCTAACTGTGGTAAGGAAGGTTCTTTTGAAAGAGGGGATCAAACCATTGATAGGATGCTTCATGATGCTTCATATTCTGACTAGGAGATTTTTCCTCTTTGCCAGTCTCTGAGAAGCATTCTTGCGGTTTCGTTTATGTTTGGTTTTCCGCCTTTAATGAGTTTTTTGTATTTTATTGCAATTTCTGAAAGAATTTTTTCTGGATTTGATTCTTTAACTCCATAATATTTACAAATTAAAGATTTTTTTTGGTCTATTAATTCCATTGCTGCTAGATCTGGATCTTTTGCTTTAGATATGTCAATTGAACCAATCATTGCTAATTTAGTTGGATCATTGTCCATATATGGTAATACCCCCGGTGTGTCCATTAAAAATATATTTTCTGTAATTCTAATAAGTTGTCTAGCTTTTGTATATCCTGCTCTTGGGGATGTCGGTGCTGATTTTCTTCCTTTTAATGCATTAATAACAGAACTTTTTCCTGTGTTTGGATAACCAAATACTCCTACAACGGAATTTTTTCCTTGAGAGAGTTCTAATATTTTTTGTAATAAAATTGAAGTTCCTTGATGTTCTTTTGCGGACATATATACGCAGTTTTTATATTTACGTTTATATTTTTCAATCGCTTTTTTATCTACCAAATCTGATTTATTTAGTACGTGAATAATTGGTTTTTCTTCGGCTTTGTCTTCTAATTCAATATTTTCTGTTTGTTCTGGAAATCTTGCATCTTGGACTAAGATAATTATATCTACATGTTTTAAAACTCTATTTACTATTCCCCAGAAGTTTTTCATTGATTCTAAAAGGTTAAAATTGCTTTTAAAACTTCCTTTTTAGCTCCATAATTTTTATATATTAAGAAAGAAAAATAAACCTATGAAAAATGGCTTTTTATTTGGGATTTTTGTTCTTTTGTTGTTACCTTTTGCTTTGGCAACTGAATGTGATGATTTTTGTGCAGATGAAGGTTATAACTATGGAGAATGTAGGGATACTGTAGAAGATGGTTTCTGTGAGGGAAATACCAATGAAAAAGTTTTTGGGTTTTCACAGTGTACGAATATTCAAAGATGTTGTTGTGGAAATGATGATGGTGTTGTGCCTGAAGAGACTGTAAAAGAAAAGAGTGATTTTTCAGTGACTGCATTTGCTGAAAATTCATTTTGGTTTTTATTAGCAATTGTGGCACTTCTTGGTTTGGCTGTTATCATTAACAAAGTTGCTTTTAATGATAAGGAAAAGAAAGACGAAAAGAACGAAGAATAATTATAATTTTACTATTTTTATTTTTTTATCTTTATCAGATATTCTTAAATTTTTTAATTCGAAGTTTTTGATTCCTTGGGATTCTGCCCATTTTTTAGCTACTTCTTCAGATTTGAATGTTCGAGGTCTTTTTTTTCGATTTCTATTTTCTGGTCTTGCACAACCTAAATGTGTTGCAGAGCCTATTTTTCTTTTTATTTTAGTGTGAACTTTATTCATGGAAGTGTTGAATTTTAGATTATTTATAAACCTTTTGAAAGGGCTTAGTTCTCTGTATTACCCTTATATTGGTGGTGAATTTAACTCTTTTTTTGTTATTACGGCTTAATTGTAACATATAGCAAGGTTTATAAGCTAGTTGTTATTCTTTAGGAGTATCAAATTCGTGAGGTCTATGAAAAAATGAAAATCAGAAATGTTCTTAGTGGTTTAGGATTGGTGTTAGCAGGAAATACTCAAGCTAAAACAAATGTTTTAGAGAATGCTGCTGCAAAGTATAATGCAAAAATTGTGTGGGTTCAAGAAGGAACTCCATTGTATACAGTAGCATCAACTTTTGAAAGAGGGAATGAATCTGCATGGAATGATAATAAGTTATCTGGTGATGAATTAATTGCAACTACATTATGTGATAATTGGATGTTAAGAGGAAGAATTTCAAGTTTAAATAATAAATTAGCTGACCTTACTGCTGTTGTTGCTACTGAAGCTGGTCCTGGATTTGAAAGTCTAGCTGCTGCTATGAAATTAGATAATGTTTTAGTAAAATTAGCTGATGGTACAACTTGTTCTGCAAATCCAAAATATGTTACTGTTAATAATAAAGATGGATTAAGAGGGGATGGTGCTGTAAGGTTACGTTCACAAAGTGCTCTGTATCCTGTTGCTGTTCCGAATTCATATTTTCCAAGTGCAACTGCTGCTGTTCCTGCTGTTGAAAATCATGCACCTGTAATTGATGATATTGCTGATATTACAGTTAATGAAGGAAAAATTGTAACAGTAAATCCAACTGCTACTGATGTTGATGGTGATGTTTTGACTTACACATATAAACAAAAACCTGCAAAAAGTATTGTTATAAATAATAATTTGTCATGGACTACAAATTCTAATGATGCTGGAACTTATCCTGCAAAAGTGTGTGTTTCAGATGGAACATTGGAAGATTGTACTTCATTTAATATTAAAGTAGAAGATGTTCCTGAAGCTGCTGCAGTAGCTCCTGTTGAAGCTCCTAAAAAATCTGTAAGAAATCCTTGGGATTTAGGTTCTTTTAGATTAGGATTAATGGGTGGAGTTTATGGAAGAAATTTTAATGTTGATCATAAAAATGTTGAGACCAAAGATAGTGAACATGGATTATATTTAGCACCAAGAGTAACATTGCCATTAGTTGTATTTGGAGATGAACAAAAATGGTTTGTGTTTGCTGATTATGATGGAAGATTCACTAGAGTTAAAGGAGATATTACTGGATCTGAACAAAGTCATTTGATTGCTGGTGGTTTGCAATATGCAGGAGAGCAATTTGGTTTAGGGGCTGAAGTTGGTGGAAGGTTATATGGTAGAACTATTGATACAGTTGATGGTGATGTTTCAGCTACAACTGAACAGGTTGGAAATGGTTTGGGTGCTAGAGTTTTATTCAGAGCTTCTGGTGCTGTAGTAGGTTATAATTATAATAATGTTCCATTAGATGTTATTGTTGATGGAAGTATCGAAGGATATGGAAATTTTAGTGCAAAAGCATCAGCTGATGTTAGGCAACATGAAATTTATGGTGGGCCATTGTTAAGAACTGGTGCATTAGAAGTTTTACCTTATGCTTCAGTCAGAGCAACAAATGTTGATGTTGAAGGAGATGGAAATGTTCCAGGTCAAAGCAATTCTCAAAGTAGATTAGATGTTGGTGTTCAAGGAAGATATCAATTAAGTGATAATTGGGCATTTAATGGAATTGTTAATTATGCTGTGTCTGAAGGAATTAATCCAAGTGTAAACGATATGCATATGACAACTGCTCATGGGACTTATGATTTAGGGGTAGGATTTACTTATGGACCAAATGTGAAGGAGAAAGAATAAAATGAAATGGATTCAAAAATTATTGGTTGTACTTTTCGTTGTTTTGGCGTCAAGCGCAGTAATGGCTTATGTTTTTGCTGATGCTGTTGATCTAAACAATGATGGAGTAGGAATTGCACCTTATCCAGTTACTGGTGAGGATGATATTTATGCTGTTTTAGATTTTGAAGTTGAAGACCCAATTTATGTTTGGGAAAAAAATGAGGATTTAACTGATAATGATGGTAGTAAAATTTCAGCTTCAAAATTAAATGATGGAGATGAATGGAAAGTTACCGTATCATATATGCATTATGTTGGTGGATATGTTGGTTATGTTGAAGTTGAATTAGGTTCAGAAACTGTTACAGTAGAAGAAGTTGAAGAATCAACTGAAGAGAATTATGTGCCTCGTGCAACTGATATTCATTTTACTGTAACTGAAGGTGATTTGGTTGATGTTGATTTGGGTCATGATTCAAATATCCTAAACTATAGGCTTCACAATTCAATGACTCAAATTAGAGAGTCTGACATAGTTTATGTTTATGATGCTGATGGTGATTCATTGAAGATTAGTTATGATTCTTTATTGAATTTATTTGGTATGTGGCAAACTGGTGATGGCGATGCTGGTGTTTATACTGTAATTGGAACTGTGTCTGATGGTACTGATAGTACTGAAGTTACTATTACAATTACTGTTAAAGACAATGATATTGTTGATAATCATGCGCCTTTAGCAACTGATATTCATTTTACTGTAACTGAAGGTGATTTGGTTGATGTTGATATGAGCCAAGTTAGTACTCATTTGTCATATAGTAATTTTGTAAGAATGACTCAATTTTTTCAATCAGACGTTGTTTATTCTTATGATGCTGATGGTGATTCATTGAAGATTAGTTATAGTTCTTTATTGAGTCCTATGGGTGTTTGGAAAACTGAAGATGGCGATGCTGGTGTTTATACTGTAATTGCAACTGTGACTGATGGTACTGCAAGTACTGAAGCTATTATTACAATTATTGTTAAAGATGATGGTGTTGTTGAAGATGAAAATACTTGCCCTGTTGTAACCGCAAATGATATTGTTGTTAATGAAGGAGGATTGGCAGTTGCTGATTACAGTGCTACTGATGTTGATGGTGATATCTTGATAATTTCATTTTCAAGTCCATATGAAAATCATGGAGAGTGGCAAACTGTTGTTGGTGATGCTGGTGTTTATTCAACTACAATCTCTGTTTCTGATGGGGAATGTATTACTGAAGAGGAATTCATAACAATTGTTGTTGAAGATGAATGTACTGATTCTGATAATGATGGAATTTGTGATGAAGATGAATGTACTGATTCTGATAATGATGGAATTTGTGATGAAGATGAAAACAATGCACCTGTAATTGAGGATGTTACTGATGTTGAAGTTGATGAAGGAGAAATAGTTAATGTTTGTCCTGTAGTTACTGATGCTGATGGTGATGCTTTAACTTACACATATGAAGGAATTCCGGGTGGAAGTTATGATGCAAATGGTTGTTGGACTTGGAATACTGGATATAATGATTCTGGAGAATATGATGTAGACGTTTGCGTTTCAGATGGCGAATCTAATGATTGCACTTCATTTGATGTAAAAATCAATGATGTATGTGATGATGAGAATGAGAATGGTATCTGTGATGAAGATGAATACATTCCAAGTAATTTCGAAGGCGGATTATTGAAAGTACAATATGTAACTGTATTGAATGCAAAAGATCTAAGTAATGGAAATGATGATGAGATTAAAGTTTATGTTGAAATGCAGAATGATAATAGTTATGATGCTGAAAACATTAAAGTAACTTTGATCTTTGAAGGAGAAGATTATATCTTTGATTTCAGTGATTTAGATAGATCTGAAGTAAGCTCTGCTGTTTACACAGTAAAAGTTCCTGAAAGTTTGGAAACTGGTAGATATCCATTGATTGTAAAAATCAATAATGAAGATATTAATTACGAAACTGCTTTCAATTTAAATGTTGAAGGTAATGAAGTTTCAGTAGTATCTGCTGGAAGTATGACTTTCTGGGATAAAGTTGTTTCTTTTTTTAGAAACCTTTTTTAATTTATTCTTCTTTTATATTTTTTATTATGAAACAATGGATGATTTTAGTAGGGATATTATTATGCTCTTTTTTTGTTTGTGCCGAGTCGACAGATTATAAAATTGATGAGGTTTTTGTCAATGGAATAGAAGTTGATGGGAATCTAGCTCAAGTTGAATTGGGAAATAGGGCGCAAATTGAAGTTTATCTTTCTGGATCTGGTGAAAATAAGGATGTTAGAGTGAGTGCTTGGATTGGTGGGTACCAATATGGGAGTGTTGAAGATGTTTCTGAGCTTTTTGAAATAGAAGATGGTGTTTCATATAGAAAAGTTTTGTATTTGGAAATTCCTGATGATTTGGATGTTTCAAGCAATGAGTATACATTGCATGTTGAAATTCAGGATAGTCAGGATCGAGTTACAAAAGAATATACTTTGTTTTTGGAGCAAGAAGAGCATAAGATTAAAGTTGAAGATGTTATCTTAAGCTCAAATACTATTGGGCCTGGAGAGTATTTAGGGATTAAAGTTAGGCTTGCAAACAATGGTGAGAATGATGAAGAAAATATCAGGGTTACTGCTTCGATTCCAGATTTAGGGATTAGTGGAAGAGTTTATTTGGATGAGTTAGTTTCTGGAGATCAAGAAGATGTTTCTACGATCTATATGACTGTTCCAAGTGGGGCTAGGGCTGGAGATTATGCTGTTGAGATTCAAGTTGATTATGGAAATTCTGAATCTTATGGAGCTGAATATTTAACTGTGTTAGGTGAAGCAAGGTTTGATGATAATGTTTATGTGTCAATTTCGAATATTAAAGATTTGTATGTGAATGAAGAGAAAACTTTCAAAGTGCAAATTTCTAATTTGGCTGGTGTAAGTAAGGAATTTTCTTTGGGAATTTCTGGTATGGATGCTGAAGTTGGAAATTCTGTAACTATTCCTGCTGGTTCAACTGGTGAGATCTATTTTACTTTGAAACCTGAAGAAGAAGGTTTGAATAATATTTTGATTGTTATTGATAGTGATGATGGTGTATATCAAGATCTGTATAGTGTCAATGTAAACCCCGAAAAGAGTTTTATGGGGATATTTTTGAGCTTGTTTGCAGTATTATTGGTAGTTGTGGCAATTATTTTCTTTTTGAAGAAGTATTAGTTGCTTCAATAATATTTTTAAAGGATTAGATTTAGTTGTGCTAGATGGCAAAAAGAGTTCAGTCACCATCGTCAATAAATTTGTTTTTGCAGTGTCCGAGGAAATATTATTATCAGTATATTGAAAGATTGCCTACGAGCCCAAGTATTCATTTGGTTAGAGGGAATATTGCACACTCAACTTTGGAACATTTTTTTGAGCAAGATTTGGCTGGGATTGATGAAAATAATTACAAAGAAGAGTTTGTACGTGAGATTCAAAGAAATTTCTTTACACAGTGGGGGAAGTATCGTGAAGAATTAAAGCGTTTAAGGTTAAGTACAAAAGATTTGAAGTTTTATTTTGAAGAAACCATGATGATGCTTGTAAACTGGTGTAATTATTTTAATGAAGAGATTACTTTAATGTTAGAAAAGAAAGGGAATATTACTGATGCTTTTAATGCTGTTAAACCAATAACTGAGCAAGAGTATAAATCTGAAGAGATGTTTGTTAGAGGATTTATTGATGCAATAAAACACGTTGGTGATGAAGTGCATATTTTAGATTATAAGACTAATGCTGTGCCTGAGATTAAAGAAAGTATTAAACTTCAGTTAGGGATATATTCGTTGTTGTATAATGAGAAGCATGGGAAGTATCCAAATCAAGTTGGAATATTTTTTTTAAGGGATAAATTGCATATGTTAATCGTAGATGAGGAACTTATTGAGAATGCGAAACAAGCTATACATATTGTTCATGAGCATACTACTATGTTTGATAAAAAAGAAGATTATGAGAAGAAAACTAGTCCTCTTTGTAAATGGAAAAGCGGGCAATGTGATTTCTTTGATATTTGTAAGCCTTATTAGAGGACTGAAGTTAAAGCTTTTTTAGCGACTTCAATTTGTTTGTCATCAGGTTCTCTAGTTGTTAATTTTTGGACTGCTACACCTGGATAAATTAAGATTTTGAATAAAAAGTTTTTCTCATATTTTGGACTTAATTTTATTAGTTCATAACCAATTCCTGCGATTAAAGGTAGTAATAAAATTCTTACAATATATTTCATTGCTAAGCTAAAATCCATAGGAATGAACATGTAAACGACTATACTAAGCATTAAAACAAAAATAATGAAACTAGTCCCACATCGTAAATGGATCCTTGAATAAGCTTTTGCATTCTCTAAATCATTGTGTTCATATGCGTTTACAACTTTATGTTCTGCGCCATGATATTCAAATACACGTTTGATGTCTGGCATAAGTGAAATTAATGAGATATAGATTATTAAGATTGAGATTTTAATTATTCCTTCTATAATGTTAAATAGAAATCTATTGTTAAATTGGTCTGAAATTCCTGTGATTGTTTGTGCTAAAAATAATGGTACAAATTTGAATAAAAATAAAGCTAAGGCTATTGATAGAATGATTGTAAAAAAGATTGAAAGTGAGCTTAATTTTGTTGATTCTTTTTTCTCTGTTTTTTCTTTTTCTTCTAAAGAAATTTCTGTAGAATAATTGAGAGCTTTTATCCCTAGAATCATAGTCTCAAATAATATGATAATCCCTCTAATGAATGGTAAGTTTAGAACTTTGTATTTTTTAGTTAATGAATTAAAAGTTTCTTTCTTTACTGTTATCTTTCCCTTTGGGTCTCTAACCGCTATTGCGACTTTAGAGCCGTTTTTCATTAATACTCCCTCGATTACTGCTTGGCCACCTATGAAATCCATGTTGGAAAGAAATTACTTGGGTTTTATTAATCTTCGTTTTGCTTTAACTCGTGGACTAAGAATAGAATTAGGGCTATTAATAGGAATACTATGGCTACTGAAACAAAGATCCAGTTAATTCCTTTACTTATTCCTTTTCCGGTTATTGCGAAGTAAGAAAAGCCAGGGGTTAATGCAGTATAGTAGTAATATTCATTATCCTCTGAATCTAGGGTAGTTTTTAGATTTTTCCATCTAGATGAGTATCTTTGTAAAATGATTCCGTTTGGATCAGATGAGCTTTCGTTAATCCAATTTTTTGAGACTTTAAAGCTGATGTTTGCTTGATCTATTGAGGTGTCTGTAAGATTTTCTAGGTTGATTTCAAAGTATTTGAAAATTATTCCTTTTGGTTTTGGGGTTGATTCTGGAAGGGTTTCTATTTGTTGTACATCAACTTTGATATTGGTTAGGTTTTCATTTACTGAGATAAATAATGAAGTTAGTGTGTCTTTTATTTGGATATTGATCGGATTGCCTGGAGATGCTTCTGAGATTGTTGTTGAATCATCTTCTTGTATTGTGGTTTCTGGTGCATAGGAGATAGTTTCTGCTACTTCTGTTGTTGTCGTTGGTGTTGATGAACTGGTTGTTCCTGCGCCTCTACTGCTACTAGCTCCTGCTGGGGAACTTGATGAAGTGCATGCACCACAGTCTGTTTCACAAGAAGAACAGGATTCTGTTCCACTACATGTGCCGTCACCACAACAACCTGTAACTGAAAAACTTGTGCTATTTGTAACTCCGTTGTTTGAGGTGTCGTTTGTGAATATTTTGAAAGTATTTGTTCCACAAGTAGATACGGTGAATGAATATGTGAAATTGTAATAGGTATTATTGGATAAGGAATAGTTTGTTCCGCCGTAACTTAATTTTGCTGAGGAAATTCCTCTTGAATCGACGATAAACATTGTTACGATCTGGCTTGTGTTAGCGGTTACTGAGGAGCTATATCTTAAGTTGACAATTCTTGGGCCGGTGATTGTGTCTTGGACTGTAAAAGAATTTGTTGAGGCATTTACATTCCCTGCATAATCTGCAGTATAAGTTGAAAAACTGTTTGTTCCATTCTGATAAGTTGTGAATATCTTTGAGAATGTTGTTGAAGTGTTTTCTAAAGAATAATTTACACCATCATAAGAAAAGTTTACGGATCTTAAGTAAGTATCATTAGCAACTACTGAAAATGTGATATTATCTCCTAATTCTGTTGTAGTATGTGTTTCAGATAAGAAGTAAGGTTTTGTGAGATCAATATTTATTGTATTTAATGAAGAATTGCTTATTAGTAAATGGGAATCATTACAAATTATGTTCCAGTTATGTGTGCCTTCTGTATAATTAACTTTGAATTCACCAACAGTTCCATTTGAAATGTTTTTTGTTTGGTTTAGTATTGAATCCGAAAATAAAGTACAATTGAATGTTGAATCAATATCGTCGGTAGCTGTGAAATTAATTATTAATGAATTATTGTTTGTGAGGGTATTACTTGTTGGGGCAGATAAAGTGATAATTGGTGCTCCAGTATAAATAGTTAAATTGAACCAATTACTTGTGTTTGTGTTTCCATGTGTATCATTGACTAAAATTTTCCATTGAAATGTTCCCGCTGTAAATGTGTTATTTGCTAATGTATAATTATACTGGCCATCAACGACGTTTGTTATTGTATAGTTAGTTAATGTTCCTGTGTGATTTGATTCGAGGATTATTGAATTTAAGTTAACATCAGAAGCATTTGCTAAGAAAGTAATATTATTGTATACATAGATTAAATTTGAAGTTGTATTTACATAATCTAATTGGGGGAAAAGATTGTCGATTGCAGTTAGTGATTTGAATGCATCAATTCTAATAAAATTTCTTCCTGAACCAGCTGTGTCGTCGATTGTAGTTCCGTTTGTTGCTAATGTATCATTGATTTCTTGGGATGTTAATGGGCGACCTTCAACTTCTTTTTTATATTGTTGTAGTAATGCAATAACTCCTGCAACATGGGGTGCTGACATTGAAGTTCCAGAATTTGATACTGTGCCTCCTGAAAGTGCTGCTGAAATTATTGAACTTCCTGGTGCAAATATATCTGTGAGAGAATTTCGATTTGAAAAGGAAGAAATTGCATCAGTTTTTGTGGTTGATGAGATTGAAATTGCTTTTGCGATACATGCAGGAGCAGTCATGTAAGTTGTTGAACCGCTGTTCCCTGTTGAGATTGTTACTGAAATGTTAGAGTTCCATGCTGTTTCGATTTCTGAAGATAATGCTGGATATGTGGAGTCACATTCTTCTTGGTAAATACCTCCTCCGATACTAATAGTGATTACTGAAATATTGTATATTGTTGCATTGTCAACGCACCAATTAACAGCTGAAAGTATATCTGCAAATGCTACAGTCCCTGCTGAATTTGAGACTTTAACTGCAATAATATTTGCTTCTGGTGCAACTCCTAAAATTGTTGTACCATTACCTGCTGCAATTCCAGCAACATGTGTTCCATGGCCGTGATCGTCAGTAGCAGTATTACTTTCAAATGTTAAATCTGGACAACACCCCCCTCCACTTAGTCCTGTATTTGAAACATTACAAAAACATTTTTGTTCAATTACTCTACCATTAAAATCTGGGTATGTTGCGTTGATTCCTGAATCTATAATACAAATTGTTTGTGTTAGCCCAGTTAAATTTAGGGTTGAATATTGTTTTATATGGACTGTTGATGCATTGATTAAAGGTACAGAATCTGTTAATAATAGTTGAAAAATTTCATCTTTACCAATGGATTTAACATTTGGGTCTTCTAGAAGTTCTTGCAAATCTTCTTTGTTAATTGTTGCTTTGTAAACATTTTCTATTAATGGTTCTAAGTCAACATCTGCAGATTGTATTCTCTCTTTATATGATAAATCTTCTAAAGGCTGTTCTAATTCTATGATTACTTTTACTTCTGAATTTTCAATATTTTCTAGTACTTCTAATGAAACTTCTGTATCTTCTGAAAAAATAATTGGAATGCTGATTAGAATTAATACTAATAATATTATTACACCCCTATACCTCATAGATTCTATTTATAGAATTTAGTTATATAATGTTTTTGGTTTTGTAGATTAATATAAGAAAGTTTATATTTGGGTTTTGTTCTTTTCTTTTGATGAATATTACTGTTGAATTGACTGAAAATAAGAATTATAAAGAATTAGCTAGGATTTATGTTCAAGAATTTTCAAAGAAGCCTTTTAATGAGAAATGGACTGAACAAAAAGCTTTAAAAAAAATCGAAATTTGTTCTAAATATTGTGATATTTTTGAGATAAAATCTAATCGTGAAATTGTAGGGTTTATTATTGTTAATATTAACTTTTGGGATTTTGAAGATTGTGTTTGCGGAGAGGATATTGCAATCAAAAAAGAATTTCAAAATAAGGGTGTTGGAAAAATAGTTTTTAATAAAATTTTC
>Ga0208958_1002707_pt1 | contig 14768 bp, 22 predicted proteins | sample RifOxyB1_FD_184032 | JGI IMG/M metagenome (GOLD analysis project Ga0208958, IMG submission 184032) | Soil microbial communities from Rifle, Colorado - Rifle Oxygen_injection B1 (SPAdes) | ecosystem: Environmental > Terrestrial > Deep subsurface > Rock core/Sediment | place: Rifle, Colorado... | reverse complement strand
TGTAACGTCTTCAATATGCCGTCTTTTATTAATCGTCCAATTTATCACCCTACTGTCACCATTACTTGAATCATACAAAATAACTTTTACGTTATTCGCTGAATGGCGAGTAGTATTAGCGTTTACTAGAGTGATTTTTGTAATATCACCAGAGGCTGGAGGAACCAAAGCATCCTCGCCTGTGATAATATCGTGTTCGACGCTATTGGTCAGACCAGCAGTTGTGATATTGGCCGCAGTAACTCGAGAACGAATCCAAAATGCGTTTTGACCATCAAGGGTATCTTCTGCCCAATCAGCCGGAGGAGGGAAAAGAAGAGCACCATCGCGTTGAAATGGACGCAGACCATCTTGAGCCGTTGCGTCAGTATTATCAAATACTCCTATCAAAGTCGCCCAAGCACCACCCCCTTGAGAATACTCCCAAACACAAGCGTTGTTTGAATAAACTCCGACAGTTGCCGACATATCAATACCTATTTCAACGAATTTTTTCAATCCGCCGAAAGCGACGTAGTCGTTTATTTCTTCAGCATCAGGGAAGAGTTGGAAATCTGATGTGTAAATACCGCCTCCACCCATTGTGGAAGAAGTGTAAAGACTCTTATATTGGGGCGCGCCACCATTATAATCGCAAACTTTTGCTAAGTTCATCCCTTGGTTATCAAGAACTGGGACCGTGCCAACTAATCCACCACCATTTGTCCAAACATTATCAACATCTTTCCCCCAAACCAATGGGATATAATCAGTTAGCTGGATTGTAAGATTCGCACCGGCAGAAGCGGTATCTCCTCCCATACTTATCGAAGCTGTACCCGAATCAGCGTTGCCTCCGACACCTATCGAAGCCGTACCCGAAGCCGTGGCGACTGCTCCATCACTATCAGCGTTGCCTCCGACTGAAATCGAGGCTGTACCCGAATCAGCGTTGCCTCCGACTGAAATCGAGGCCGTACCTGAATCAGCGTTGCCTCCGACTGAAATCGAGGCCGTACCTGAAGCCGTGGCGACTGCTCCATCGGAACTCGTAGCACTTGCTCCATCGGAACTCGTAGCAGAAGCACCGCTAGAACCCGTATTGTCAGCTCCATGCGTAGCGATTGTGAATCCTACTGCACCTGCATCTACCGAAGACGGTTGAAAATAAGATGAACCTATTTTCTTTACATCTGCAATTGAAGGCCAGAATTCGATTTCACCGACTGTCGCTGAAACCACCTTAACAGCTCCAACCTGTTGGACTACCTGATCCGGCCCGCTTGGAGCCGAATAAGTATATCCACCAGCCGTTGTAGAATCTAAATAAGCGGCGTCACCTATAGTGCGTCCATTTGTATTTAAATCTGTTACCAAGGCTCTTTCGTAAACAAGTCCTGTAGTGCTGGGAAGAATGGCATCCTTAACGACATGAGTCGCTGGGATATTAGCATCTGCATCTGCCTTAACAACTTTTACACCACTGGTCCCCGTATAGGAACTTAGGTATACAAGCGTTCCCGCCGCCAGAGTGCCAACGGTCTCATTGTAAATTTCAATACCATGAGACAAAGAACCATCGGTTTCCTGCACTAACCCTTGCCCTAACATAGTAGGGGCAATTGGAGCAACTATCGTCGGTGCTCCATCCGCAACTGATATAACCGGATTGCCACTATCAGTAACAATAAACCCATCATTAGCTATTATTGCTTTCTTAATCAATAATGGATCTCCATGAGTTGCCATAAATTATTGTGTTAAGAAATTAAAGGTTAATCGTCATCTTCACCAATCTTGCAGCGTCTCTGTGGAATATCTTGGCTCCAAACATAGTTGTACCAAGAATATTAATAGATAGATTCTGTGGTTCTTGTCTCTCCTCAATGTTCGGTTGAGCCTGTACACATAGAGAAGGTGCTCCAATCATACCGAACAAAAGCGTTGAGGTTTCAGTACCGAATACATTTGTACCAGTAGTGAAAGTCTCAGAACCACCAATCTTGCCGTAAGTAGTAAGCGTACAATCGTTTGTTGCGAAAGCAGAAGCGGCTAATTGCGCATTTTGATAATCTCTCCTTTGTTCAACCGAATAATCAAGATAATCGCCCGCACTTGGAGGTGTCGTACCGTTAATTGCTGTAACGAAGATAAGCTTGAAATCAGCAACGTTAGCACCAATCTTGATTTGGCCCGCTGTACATACACCACCATCAGCAATACAAGTCCACGTATAACCAAGAACTGTGAACGTGTCGCCTACTGTTGGCTGAGTGTCAACTGTCAGGATTTGAGTACAAGGTAAATCGTTTGAAACGTAAACTTTGAATCCAGCAGAAGAATCACCAACCCAGCCATTCTTTAAAGCTGAATCTGCTCTGTTGAATCCACCTGCGACATCGATTTGAGAAAGCAAAGAAATTCTTTCAGCATCAAGAATAGCGAAAGGTATACCTACACCAGCTCTTTGCCTTGTAAGTACAGCCTTAACATCTCCCATTTTGCCGAACAAAGTAGAACTCGTCAAAGTACCACCGACAACCGTTCCCTGTGCTCCAGCAATACCTGTTGCAAGTGAATATTGATCGATATTGCGAGCCATTTGATACGCCATCTCTTCGGATTGCATGTCCATCCACTCAGGATCATGCGACTGCATATTCTGCAAAGTGTCGTAATTCTGAGTTGTAATTTTAACCTGATTTACTGTCAATTGATCCGAAGTGAATGTTGCGGCGTCAATTGTAGCGTTTGCACTAAACGTATAATTTTGCAATCTAACAGAAGTACCGTAAGGGAATTCTATTGTTTTACCTGGTGTAATATTCGCCTCCCATTTCGTGTTTGAAACAGCAGCGGCAACCAACTGAGAACGCAAGAATACCTGAGTCATTCCAGCGTAATAAATTGGATTAATTATTGTATTTGCCATCTGAATTAAAGATTAAAGATATAAAATCTTGAATCTCTAACCCGTTATTTACCGACCCTTCATCCCTCGAGATTTCGCGATAGCAAGTTTTTGGATTTCTTCCTGCGAGAGATTTTGGTGATTTAACACCTTTTTCTCGTAATTATCCATCTCCTTGACATTCTCGGAACCTAGATTAGGAACACGCATTGATTTCCTGGCTTGTGCTGATTCGTCGTACTCTACTCCAGCCAATCCCATCGCTATCTCGAGAGCATCGTAATCGCCTAGCTTGGGACTTAACTCCTTAAACTTGGCTGTTATCAACTCTCTTTGTGCCTTTGTAGTATCTGCCTTGTTCAGCGTAGCCTTGAGGCCATCGAATTGCTGTCTGGCTTCGAGTTTGGCCTGTATTCGCGTTTCGAGTTCGGCCTCCCTTTTAGCTTCCTTCTTGGCTTCAGAATTCTTGCGTGCTTTTTCCTCTGCTTCCAAATCCCTTGAGATAATTTCTTTGAGCCACGGTTTATCCTCGTAATCATCAAGCGTTTTTGTACCAGCCTTGATGTCGCGGATAGCGGCTTTCTTAAAATCATCTTTGGCTTTGTCAGCAGGACTGAGGTCTTTGCTTTCTTCATCTGATCCAGTGGCCTTTGCAGGCTCATCCTTTTCAGTGGTACTCGCGGTGTCTGTACCGGAGTCATCGGCGTCAGTGGCTTTTGTAGTGAAAAGCTCATCCTTGCCGTGCTTGTTATCAGACATTCTATTTTGGGTTAAAGAACAATTGCGGTGAAATCCCGCTTTAAGAAGACAATTTCTTGTCTCCTCCGAGCGACTTTTCATATTCTTCCAAGCATTTTTCCATGAATAATTCCCATGCAGCTACGCCATCTCTGTATCGAACATATTCTTTTTGTTCAAATCCAGTATCTTTTTCGCAAAATGCCTGCAATAATTGCTTGCGAATTGTTTTAAAATATTCACTATTCTCACTATACAACGAGGCCATTTTTGCTACGCATGGTTTACCTACAATGTCGGATAAATTAGAATCCATATTTGGTTTTTAATTCGATATATTCACCCTTAAGTGCCGGTCTTAACCAAGCCCTTTGGGCTGTTAAATCCTTGTATCTTTCGAGTGCTTTTTCTTTGCCGTCAAGTTGCACCACTTCAACAGGTTTAACCGGTTGTACCATTATTTCCTCTTTTTGTGCTTCTACATCTGGGATTTTAAAATAATTTTTATTGTCAATTTCGCTTACGTCATTTAAACCGACCTTCTTCCATTCACCCGTTTCTTTGTCTTTCATTCTTGCCATAATTTTTGGCTTTGTCTGGTGTGGTGAAGGCTCATTGATAAGCACTCCATTGTACAGATACGGCTTGTTTAGATTGTCCATTTTTTTAGATTAAAATATAGCTGATGGTTCCGAAGCCCTAACGTTGATTGCTGTCCTTTCCGTCTCCGCAGGGGCGTTTTGTCCTTTAGTTTGTGGAAGTGCCCTCTGCGGTGCTTGCTGTGGCATACTATAGTCTTCACCCTTAATATCAGTATCGTTCATCTGTGAAATCTGCGTCAGCAACGTTGTCCTTGCGGCACTCCCCGGTGCTGTCATATTGAGCATATTAAGCATTTGCGCTTTACGCATTTTGGAAGTATTCGCTCCGCTTCTTGCGTTCACTTTAACAAAATAATTAAATTCTTTCAATTCATTTGAAAGATAACCTAGCGTTATACCGTTTGGATGTTTATCGTTACCGCCTACTTTTACCGGAACAGTCTGCTTGCCTGCTTTCTCAAAAGTTTGCCTTGCCGTTTCGTCCTTAATATCAGCAACCGGGATTTGAACCGTAGTTGTACACTGCAAAGGAGTTTCGTCATTTTTAGATATAACTTTCGGTATTTGGTCTAAGACTATCTCGTATAAAAACTTAAACTCCGAAGCATTCTTTTCCATCATTTGCTTAACAAATGCATTCGCGTTCTCCTCGTCTGAAAGTATCTGTGTGGCCGTTGCGTTGGCCGCTTCCATTTCGTCAAGATGTACTCCAAGTCTCTTACATTCCCTGTCCATTAACTCAAGCAGTATCTGTGTTTCGCCCATCTGATTACCGCTAGTCAAAGATTGCAAGGCTATCTGATTAGAACCCGTTCCGTCATATTCTACAACTACGAAGGGCTTCTTACCTTTGGCTCGCGCCTGTCCTGCCATTTCAAGCTGTTTGAACACTGAGTCAGCTTGTCCTGCCGGTATATTAAGTGCCGTGTATGGATAAGTGTTATCTTCCGAGTGGTTGAGTCCCATATTCAGAAGCTTCTTATATTCTAAGGCTATATCGTATATCATCTCAAGAATACCGTGGTTGTAGAAGCCCTTAAACGATTCTACACACATTAATTGCAGAATTGGTATATAAGGCTTTTGCACTTTGGAAAATTTATCCTTAATAATCCAAGAATACTCTTCTTTGCCTTCCGTACCTTTTTCCTCAATTACAGTACATGCGCTCCCTGCAAAAGACACATATGCTAAATTCGATAGATCATAATAATGACATACCTCAACAACATCCTCAACGGAATTCTGTTGAAGTTCCTTTTGATCCACATCTTTACGCGGATTGTCTCTTGGTATCTTCCCCAGTCCAGCAGTTTCTTCCATGTCGGGATACTCCTGTATGAACTCAGCCCAGGAATACGATATAATCAAAGCAACCTTCTTGGCAGGCTTGCTACCATTCCTCATGGTGGTTGCGTTTTTATCGAAGTACAGATTGTTGCTTGGTATTGGTAAAAATTTGAAAGGGAATCCTTTGCCTTTTTCGCGAGTCCCAAACAAAACAAATCCATCGCCCCCTACCAATAAATTCTGAAAAGCTCCACCTTTATCTCTCAATGCCTGCACGAATCCGCTCAAGTCAAGAACAGTATTCACCCCGTCAGTGACAATCTTCTCAACCCATTCAGGACGTTGCGACCCGTGAACCACTACATCAAGAGGCTTCATCCTTGAGGCCGTCTTCCAGTAAACTTGTTGGAGTTTCTTCGCTGTTAATTTCTCGAGTGTATCACCTTCATTTAAATCAAATCCTTTTTCAACCAAATCTATAAGCTTCTCATTCTTTGCGTCCTTTTCGGTCTTATAAGTGAAATTCTGGCTGATCAGTTTCAAAGCAGACTTAACAACCTTATTATCCCTGTTATCCGTAGGGTTAGGGTTGGGAACTGGATCCAGCTCTTCGTTGTCTACAGAGGCGGATTGAAAAGTTTTCGTCATTTATTTAAGTTTTGATTCTTAAAGAACAGCTAACACAAAAACGTAAAACAAGCAACAGTACGACTATTGCGCTTGGTCATTTTCTGTTGACAATTCAACCGGCTTGACATCCTGTTCGATTACCGGCTGTTCAACTTGTGGCTCGATTGCCTCAACCGGAATATCCTTTTGCTCTTCGGCCATCTTGACTGGCTTGGCCATTTTGTCAAAATCACTCATCTCCCCCGCTGGTTTGTTGAATTTTAATTTTTCAGTTTTTGGGATTAACGTCCATTCGACGAGCTTCTCGCCCTCAATCAAATAATTCGTAATTGCAATACCACCCTCGTACTCCTTATTAACTTCAATCCACCATGTGTTTGCTGTCTTTGTGTCGCTTGTGCACTTGAGTCCGTTCGCGTAAATAGTCGGCCTCCCCTCAAACTTGATCTCTGCCCATGGTAGATTAGCGAGTTCGTTAATTTTTTCCGAATCGTAAACGACTTCCGGTAGCTTCTCGATTCCTGATACTTTCAGTTTTGTCATACTTTTACTTGTTAAGGTTTAAAATGCGTTTTGCCGAGAGGTTTTGGCTTTGGTAAGCCATTCCTTATTTTGAATTTATATATCTTTTTTGGGCTTCCATAATTGAACCCGTTACTGTCTTCACCTGTGCTACGTCTCTCATTTGCCATGCGATAGCCAGGGCCATAACCCTATCCCAATGTTTCGTTTGCTCGGGATCAAAACGGATATTCCTCATGTCTTCAGGGTTGTACGTCTTCAGCTCCTTGTAGATTCTTCGAGAGTTCACGGCCAGTAGCTTTTCGCTTAATGCGTCTTTTAAGTCGTAGAGCATTAACGGTTTCGATTTCGCCGTCGTGCGCCAGCCTAACCTTTTTGTCGGCTTATCTTGGCCGCTCTCCTTCTCTTCCTCGTAATAGACAAGTGCGCCTAATTCATTGAGTTTCGTAACCGTTGTCAGTCCGCAACTATTCCTCTCTGGTGCAATTATACATCCACCATATTTATTTGCAAAATTTAATAATTCATGCGCGAACATATCCGGCTCAATTCTACTGGAGGCGTACTCGGCAACTACAGTACCCATCGTCAGATTCAGAAGACATGCCGTCGAGCTATCAAGTCCAAGTCCTTCGGCCACATCAGCACCAAGCGCATACTTGAATTTCGGATTGTAAGTAGTCTCGTAAACAAACCAGTCGCCAATCTGCATACCATCTTGCAAAAACTGTGTTTGCCAGTCGAGAATATCGTTAGTGTACATCTTGCCCTCTTGCGCGTCGGAGTATTCACCGAGCCAGACGTGCCGATACTTACCCATATTCACCGATTTATCAAATTCCATTTCTTTCCTGAGAACTTCGGGAAACCACGGGTTGTCAAGATGCGAAACCGCAATAAGAATACTATCAGGAGGACAATGTTCGCCTCTAAACATTTGGTCAACAGGATCGAACTCGCTATCAGGGTTCCATGTAAACCAAAGCTCCGACCCCTCCTTGCGAACTGTCGGAATCAGCAGGTCAAGGCTTCTTCTTGAAATTGTGTTGGATTCCTCGCAATTATGTACCAATATACCGTTAGCGAAATAATTATTATTTATTTCAATTTCGAGATTGTAGACATAATCTCCTCCATCACTGAGTCTAAGTCGTTCAATATCGTCTTGTTCCTGTATCTCAATACTGTCCACCCTAAGCTCTTTAAGAACATACCCTTCTTTTCGTCTTCCATCCTCCCGATTTTCCCTCGATGAGCACCACCATCGCATTCTACCCCAAGCATATAATATACATTGGCCAAATCCAATTTGTAATTTGTTGGGATTCCTAGCGTACGAGCCCCTGTTGTCACAACTAATTCTCTCCACCATCCTCTTCCTAATTTTTCGTATAATAATGATTGTGCTTTCGTATATCCGCGCCCATTCCCGCCTAAAATCTTTGGCCTGTGACCCTCTTTCTTTAATGCCTTCAGTATTTTCAACCTGGTCTTTGCTTTGCTCATAGGATTGTTTGATTTCATGCGTTCCGATGTTAGCCTCCTCACGCAATCTCGGCATTTTACACCGCCATTTTTGACATATTTTTGTCTTCGCCCGTGAGTATCCACTGCAATATCTTCGCCACATCCACCTAAGCACTTCGCTGACTGAGGTAAATTCAGTTTTTTCATAGATAATATCTCCTATTTTAATCGAATTTAAAGAGATATATCCTTTATTTTTCACAAATATAGGATGTTCCCCTGTGCCAATAATACAGTTGCCACCACCCTGTATCAATAGGCGATATACTTTTTTTGACATTATATGTCGCATTACTTTTAGTACTCTCTTTTTTTCAATTTTTTGTTTAAAATGATTATATGAAGACACTAAATCGCCTTCTCGAACTTCTTCTATAGGTTTCCCATCGATTAACGTACCGGCAACAAAACACCATGCAATATCTATACCTTCTGTTGATTTTATGCTTTCAGGGTTGGTGCGAAGTCCGGCGAAAGTAAACAGCGTACCGTTTTTTCCTTTAACTTCCGTATCTGTAGATTTGTAAAAACCAGATAAGCCCGAATCGCGGATCTTATCGTCTATGAGTCTTTTAACAGAATCGCGAATCGATTTCTGTATCTCGCGACAGCAGAGGATCTGCAAAGGCTTTTGTGCTCCTCTTATCACAAGAGCTTCAGCAAAACTATGACTTTTCCCTGCGCCCCTTCCCGACCACGAGGCCTTATATCTCGAAGGCGTGAAAAGCGGCTCAAACTTCGACGGTAATTCTATCGGCATTTGTTTTTTTAAGTTCGTAGTAACATTCCTTGCAGATCGGCTCCCAGCTCCTGAGTCTGTTAACTATAAAATAATCTTCCTCTTCTAATTCGCGCCCGCATGTCATGCAGTTCATTTTGTATTTTTGAAAATTACTTCGAGCGAAACAGCGCCGTCTACCTCATGCTTTGATTCTGTTCTTGCAAGCTTAGGAGTGATAAATTCCGCCCAAAATTCTACCCTATCCATAAATTCACGTTCAGGTTCGCTTAATTCCTTTTTGCTTTTTAATTGTTCAAGTTTTTCAAAATAACCTTCTGCACCAGAAGAAGCCAACCAAATCAACAAGCCCTCAAGTTTTGTTTTATTATCTTTGCGGGCCTCAAGTGATTGCTTCCATGCTGTAGTCCCTTTTTGGAATGGCATTCTGAATAATTGACAATAACTCCGTCTGATTTTCTAGCACTTTGCTTAAAGAAAGTCAAGAGAAATGCATGGTTCAGGACATAAGTTTAAATTCGCAAGTAAACTCGCCTACTCGTAAAGTGTCACCTTCTTTAACTCCTCTTTCGCGTGAAAACAAAACCGCAAAATCATGTTTTTTCTTGCGTAAAATTATATAACATAGCTTAAGCCTTTCCCGTAACGTAATGTGTTTTTCAATTTCCATTGTTGGTTTGGTTAAGTTTTTCTTCTAGTGATTTACCTTCTATCCTAAACAATTCTTCCCCTATCTTAATAACGTTTTTGCCGTTCTTTCTCGTCTTGAAAGTACCGTCATGCGTGTAAATCAAGGTAGTTCGGGATTTACTTGCTTCCTTGTAAAGTTCCATTGTGTTTAGAATGTCGTCAGTTGTACCCATATTTAAGTTTTTATGAATCTTCTTTTTGCGAAATTGGTTTTACTTCTTCCCCAATTCTTGTCACTTCTAACCTGAACATACTCCTCGGACACAACACCTGCTGTATATAACTTGCCGACTGTTAAACCGTGACATTGCTCGTTATCAATAATCCAAGAAATTGCACTAATATCATGAAGTCTTATTTTCTCGCTATCTTCGATATTTTTTAATGTCTTTAAAAGATTCTCTTTTTCTGGTTTCTTTTCGGCTTCTTCTTTTGCATGTTTTATTTCTTCCTTAAAGTTATATCCCTTTTTAATATTTACAGGAAAATTTATGGAATGTTCGTTTGTTACTATTCTGTTAAAGGTGGAGCTTATTTCATCCCCTCCAATACCTATATCAGTAAGACTAAATGTATTATCGTCACTATCAAATTCCTTCTTTTCAATAACAAGTTCGAAAAACTTGATAAAAGTATAAAATTCTTGGTCTGTAAGATGTTTGCCTTGAGGTATTATCATCAGCCATACACTTTACTTTCGTTTACACTAATTCTCAAGGCGTTGGTAAATATCCAGTATGTAAGCTATTTGTTTTTTTCTAATAATAAAGACTCTAGGTAGTCTTGTCTTCCCTTTAGTTCGTCCAATTCCAAAAGTAAGGATGTTTCAAGATCAGCATTATCTTCTGAGATATTATTGTTTAAATCAGAAAACTCCTGTTTTGCGCTTAGTATGTTCTGGTTGAAATCTGCCACAAAAAGAAGCACCGACACAGCGATTGTAATTAGAATAAGGACTGAAGCTATAAGTACACCAATAATTACTTGGAAGCTTTGATTTTCCTGTTTCTCCAGCCGTTTCTTAAGTTCTCCAAATTCCCGATCGAATATTTCTTTCGAAACCGTTCTGGCAATGACCGACTGGGTGATTGCCTCAGCTAAAGAAATATCTGGTTCATCCATACTATTTTAATTCTGTGTATTATAGAATCCCTCTACCGTAAGGGCATTTTCTCCTTGTTGAACAGCTACATCAAGATACCTAAATTGGTGGAAATTAACGCCTCCTAGTCCTGTTTTTTCATCGAATTTTGTACCAAGAGGGAATTCAGTTTCTTTGATTTTTACATTGAAAAGCAGTGTCAATGTCCCATCAGGATTTTCTTGAAAGATGTCTCTAAATTTTTTTCTTTCTATAGCCATATTATGGTGTTTTGGATTGCAATTATAGTATATTGGAACTGTGGAAGAAAGTACAAGTCCTATTCATGAGTGTTAATTTCTCTAAAAGTTTGGATGCGATCTTATTGGTTTTGAAGTGAGAGCATTGGAAAAAGCCTAAAAATCCCGCTAAACTGTATTTGGCTCTTAATATTGGTCCAATTAGCGGTTCTGAACTTGTCCACGAGCGCCAGCCAGTTAGGGCAGTCAGCTAATTCTAAAACTAAATTAAACGGAGACGCTACCGTAAAATCTAGCTTTTTGCCGTTTACTGTCGGGTTCTGAAGTATGTAACTTAGAAATCTTCCATGAGTTTTTTCATACTGGAGGCGTCCATATTGGTGAATTTTTAGGTTGTATGAATTTATTTTCTTGCATTTTCTGATCCTGATTAACCGTAAGTTGTTTAAGTTCCTGATTCTTTTGGTACTTCGCCCAGTTCTTTAACCAGTTGCGGATTCGCATAATGGTAACAATTCGCTTCCCCTTATCCCGACACCAGTATAAACATTCGCGGACCTCAACGGACGCCGCGCCCTTCTTTGAGTATTCGGCTATGGTGTCTAGGTAAAGGTCTGGCTTAACCTGATTCTCTAGTCCTGCAGAATCTATAAGGTTACATAATCCTATCCATATCGGATTTTCCGAATTTTCTTTTTTATATATTTTTTCTTTTACTAGTTTAGGTTCAAGTATAGGTTTAAGTAAGAGTAGAGGTTTATCCGTACCTATCGATACCCTATCGATACCGTATCGTAGATTGGCTATCTCTGGCGGTAATTCGCCTATCTCGCGTTTTATACCCTCTTTTATCTTTGGTGAGGCAGTTTGGTGTTTCTGATTGTTTACCAACACAACCCACTCATCCTTGTATATAACCTTACAATCCTTCTCGAATCTTGCAAGTGCCGTTCCAACCTGTTCAATGGTTAATCCCGATTCAAAGGCAATATATCGTATAGATACCCTATAAATACCGCATAATGTCGTATGTGGATTGGTTATCAAGTATAGATATAAAAGTTTCTCCGTAACTGTTAATGTTGCGATCCATGAGTCTTCCCAGAAACTGGTTTTGACTGGTCTGTATTTTGCCATGTTGCTTAGTCGTTAATAATGTAATCACAGAGCCCACCAACCAAATACCTATTTCTAGGTAGCCGACTAAGACTTATGGTAAGTGGGCTGTGTGAGCATATTATTTGCGTGCTTAGTCGGTTGGGTAAAGTAAAACTAAATTGGATGTACAACAGAAACCTAGCACGAACGAGGGGAAAAGTCAAACTTCTTTGCAGTTTTTGTACTCTTTTTCCGCTTCTTTTCTTTTTATATCAAGAAAATGTTTTAACTCTGCTACATTCACGCAAACTGTTTTACCTGATGGCGTATGGTCACAATCATGCAAGTAATTATGTCGCTTCCCGAAATCAACAATGCTGTCAATCATGGTAATTCTACCCGTTAGATAGTGTTTATAAGACATGTGTTTTTTGGTTATAATCTGAATTTATAAGTTTCGTCTATGTCGGTTTGCTTAATATCTTCAAGACATGAAATTACATTTATATTCCACGATTCCGGACTTGTCGCCCAACAATATGCCCCATTTCCACATGCCGGCAAGCCCAATGCAGTCCTACCGCCGTTAGATAGCTCTCCGATAGTGGTTGCGCTTCCCAGATAGCTATTATTAAGCGTTTCTGCCATTTTAACTATGCCTTCCATGACGTTTGAGAAGGCTACGCGATCTCCCCGATCATTATTGTTTACGTTGCCGTAGTTATATGCCGTGGCAAGCTGTTTACCTAATCCACTATCAGCGAAAGCGATACATACAAGCAAATCAGGGTCAACGCCGTAATTCAAACCTACGTCCTCAAACATTTGAGATTCGTCTTTTAAGTCTTCCGAAGCGTTGTTTTGCAAGAACAGCGTCCTGTTACCGCTTTCGATATACGGCTTGCCTTCGCCGTCATAAGCTTGTGCAAGTGCTATAATTTGAGTATCAAGAACGACAATATCAATATCTTCGCCTTCACCTGCAAGTGACCATGCCTCTTTGTAGATTGCCAACTTCTCGTCCGAAAGTATCTTTGCCGATTCTAGCATAGTGATTTGCTCTTGTATTTGAGTATTGCGATATTGTTCTTGTTCAATCTTCTCTAGTAAGATTGCCGTTTCGCTTGGTTTGAATAAAAGATACAAGCAAAGGACTGTAATAAGTACCGAAATGATTTTAACAGCGAGTATGAATTTTTTAGACATGTTTTGTTTTTAAAGATTATTTTAAATATCCTTCGTCTTCTAGCCATTCAAGAAAGCATAATTCGCAATCCATCCATTCCTTAACTAATTCCCTAGTACTCCCATCTGAAAAATCAGCATCGTTAAATACTTCTGTTTTATAATGGGCTTCTCGCCTTTTCATAATTATATTTGTTTTTGACATAGTTTTGTTTTTAAAAAATATCAGCTACCGATAACATCCGAACTATCATAACGATTAGCAAGATTACGAACCCAGCCATGAATAGGTCGCACAGCCAGCCGCGAACATCGCTTGGAAACATTTTTTGTGGTTTCATTTTTTGTTTTGTTAAATTGTAAAACCGCACTAATAATATCACGGAAAGGAGCGTCATGTCAATACAAAAAGGTTTCTTTAGATTTGCTCTTGTCAAATAGGCGGAGGTGTGATAAGGTGGTTGTGAAGGTATAATTAACAAAAAACAATATGGAAGCAAAAGCAAGAATCGATAGAATTAGCGGTCTGGTATCAAGGTTAATAGATATTCAGGACTGCGCAACTGGTAAAAGATTCCCTTTTTGGGATATGGTAGATAGACCTAGGCTAATGTCGGAAGAAATCGAAACACTAATTGACGAATTGCAGGCGGATGATAACCTTGTAATTTCATGAAACAAAACCTTAAAAAATGGCATGAGATAGTTTGCGAGAGAGCGAAGTGGCATTGTGAAGTTTGCGGAAGATGGGGCGACAGGCAAACTCTAACAGGACATCATTTTCCTTTTACGCAAGGCGCACATCCTGAATTAAGATTAGATATAAAAAACGGGGTGTGCGTCTGCAATACTCCAAGCGAGTTTAATAAAAATGCAGGTTGCCATAACGCACTTCATAACGGAACTTTAAAAATTAAACAAAAACAGTTATGAACCAAGCACAACAACTCATAAACGAGTATTCCGAAATACAAAATAAGGATATGCAGATTGGGCTTTTGGTTGACCTCTACGAAAGGATCAGCCAAACACTCGCATACCTACGGCTAGAGTTAGGGAACGCAAAAGACGAACATATAGTCGCCTATTGCAACAAAAAGCGTAACAGGACGCTCAAAATGCTAGAATTTGCAAAAGCTCTAAGCAAGGAAGGCAAGAAATTAGTCTTGAACAAACTTGAATTAAAAGCAGACTGGGCGACTATTGACGAAATGGTAGACGAAATGAAGAAGGAAGGAGAAGTCGAGAGGACACACCAGACCTGCTTGGCTTTGGAGAAGATTTTGAAGGCGATTGAGATGAGGGTGAATTACTACAAATTTGAAACAAAAGAAACTAAACAAAATAATTCTACAATATAACAAGCAGTATTCGACACAAAGCTACTTGACGCTTTGAAGAAATGAGAGTATATTGGTTGCAGATAAGACAGAACGCTTCACCTTTCGACCCGTTCGATAACAGAAGCCTAACTCATAAAGCTTATCAACAAAAACCATTCCCTAACAAAACAACA
>Ga0208958_1002706_pt1 | contig 14769 bp, 10 predicted proteins | sample RifOxyB1_FD_184032 | JGI IMG/M metagenome (GOLD analysis project Ga0208958, IMG submission 184032) | Soil microbial communities from Rifle, Colorado - Rifle Oxygen_injection B1 (SPAdes) | ecosystem: Environmental > Terrestrial > Deep subsurface > Rock core/Sediment | place: Rifle, Colorado... | reverse complement strand
TTCTATTGCCGGTATGGATATTAGCGATCAAATCAATATCGATAAAAAATTAATAGCAACCGACGGAACAAAAAATAAATCACGTTATGGAGCAAATGCTATTTTGGCCGTCTCGATCGCCTGTATAAAAGCTGCCGCGATATGCTCATCAATGTCCCTGTATAAATATGTTTTTGAATTGTCTAAATCGCTTGGAGCAACCAGCAATATGAAAATCCCAACCCCCCTTTTTAATATGATAAACGGCGGTCTTCATGGGGCAGGAAATTTAGATTTTCAGGAATTTCATGTCATCCCGGCAACATCAAAAAAATTCTCGGATTGTTTAAGAATTGGGGTTGAGATCTATATGACAATCGGCAGTAATCTAAAGCGAAGGGGAGCCATTCATTCTGTTGGTCACGAAGGAGGGTATGCACCGAATTTATTTACGAACGCAGACGCTTTGGAAATTCTTGTAGAGTCAATTAAGGAGACATCATACCAACTTGGTATCGATGTGTTTCTTGGTCTTGATGTAGCGGCATCCTCCTTTTATAAAAATGGTGTTTACAACATAAGAGACAAATCTACCGCTCTTAAAGATGTCGATCTTATGGAATATTACAAGAATATTAATTCTCTTTATCACCTTGCACTTATCGAGGATATGTTCCACGAAGAGGCTTGGGATAGCTGGAAAAAGATGTATTCTGAATTTCAGGGACAGGTTTTAATTGTTGGAGATGATCTTCTTGCAACAAATCCTGAACTTGTACAAAAAGCAATTAAAGAAAAAGCTTGCGACACCATTCTTGTAAAACCAAATCAAATAGGAACAGTAAGCGAGACCATTAATGTTATAAAGCTTGCCCGCTCAGCTAACTGGAAAGTTGTGGTTTCCCACAGGTCGGGCGAGACAAACGATTGGTTCATTGCCGATTTTGCTGTTGGTATCGGTTCTGAATATGTTAAATTCGGAGCTCCCTGCAGAGGAGAACGGGTATCAAAGTATAACCGTCTTCTGGCAATTGAGAGTGAAATTTCTTCAAGTTGATCTATGATCTTAACAAATCTAATCGATTATTTTCTCCATCTTGATAAATACCTTGGGTTGGCTATCGAAAGATTTGGAGCGTTTTCCTACGCTCTATTATTCTTGATAATCTTTATGGAGACGGGATTTGTAGTAACTCCATTTCTTCCGGGGGATTCATTGATTTTTGCATCAGGAACACTATCCGCTCTTGGACATTTTGACATCTTAACTTTATACATATTACTTGTAATTGCGGCTGTACTCGGGGATACGGTTAATTATTGGATCGGGCATAAAATAGGTCCAAAAATATTCGAGAAAGATTCACGCTTTATCAAGAAAAGACATTTGGAAAAAACCAAATCATTTTATGAAAAACACGGAGGAAAAACTATCATTCTTGCCAGATTTGTTCCTATTGTCCGTACTTTTGCGCCTTTTGTCGCGGGTATCGGTCTAATGAATTACCCCAAATTTCTGTCCTTTAATTTTATAGGAGGTTTTCTTTGGGTTAGTATATTTTTATTCCTTGGATATTTTTTTGGCAATATCCAGTTTGTCAAAGATCACTTTGAACTGGTTGTACTTTTGATAATACTCATATCCATCCTTCCCATGATCTTCGAACTGGTAAAACATAAATTAGAAGATAGAAAAATGGAAAAAGCTTCAATTTCTTAAATATTTCCTAATAAGACCCACCACTTTCCCTTGGATCTTAACATTTTTTACAAATATCGGACTCATGGATGAATTTGCAGGCTCCAGCCTTACCCTTGTGGTCTCCTTAAAAAATCTTTTTAGCGTTGCCATGCCGTTGTCCAGAAGGGCAACAACTATATCTCCGTTATTCGCAGATTCTCCTTGTTCGATAACAACATAGTCTCCATCCCTTATTTGCTCTTCTATCATCGATTCGCCCTTGACCTGAAGAATATATGTCCTTTTTTTAGAAGATATCATTGCGGGCGGTATCGACATAAATGCACCAGGGTCTGTATAAGGTTCTATGGGAGCACCTGCAGCTATAAAACCAAGTATGGGTGCTTCAACTCCACCGCCTTGAAAGACGTTCATTTCTGCAGTTAATTTTATAGATCTGTTTTTTCCGGATTTTCTTTTTATGAGTCCTTTCTCCTCCAACGTTGTCAGGTGTTCATGGACCGTTGCCAACGAGGATACGTCAAGTGAATCCGCAATTTCACGAAGAGTAGGAGCAGAACCGGTAGACTGAATGTGCTGATTGATAAAATCAAGGATCTGTCTTTGTCTTTTATATATAACGGGAGCCATATAATGAGATACAAAGCAAAGAAGTAAAATCTGTGCGAAACATTTCCGGTCACACATCTCTTTACTTTGACTATACAATATATACTAACATTACCCGAAGCTGTCAAGTGGGAATTGTGGTATACTGATAAGTCATGCCAAAATTTAAACTGGTTTCAAAATACGATCCCATCGACGACCAAAAAAATGCAATTGAAAAATTGTGCGAGGGTCTGGAAAATGGTGCCAACTATCAAGTTTTATTGGGAGTAACGGGTTCCGGAAAAACTTTTACTATTGCCAATGTTATTGAAAAACTGCAAAGACCAACTCTTATTATTTCTCACAACAAAACTTTGGCCGGACAGCTTTATCAGGAATTCCGAGACTTCTTTCCCGAAAATGCTGTATCATATTTCGTTTCCTATTACGATTATTACCAGCCTGAGGCTTATATTCCTTCAACCGACACATACATAGAAAAAGATTCTGATATTAATGAACTTATTGACAAATTGAGGCTTTCTGCGACCAGCAATTTACTGACCCGTAAAGATACGATCGTTGTTTCCTCCGTTTCCTGCATATATAACCTTGGTTCTCCTTCCGAATATGGGAAATTCACTATGGAAATATCCGTTGGCATGAGCACAACGCGGGAGCAAATAATTGAAAGACTGATAGATATCCAGTATGAAAGGGGAGATTTTGGATTCCATCGCGGATCCTTCCGTATACGTGGAAATATTATTGATATCTATCCTGCGTATCAAGATGAAGCAGTTCGTATAATTCTAAATAACGACAATGTCGCAAGAATTGATCTATTTAATCCTATCTCAGGAGCTGCGACGACCAACCACCCTTTACCTGTCACTTCTTTCGTTCTTTATCCCTCCAAACACTATATCGCGGATGTATCAAAAAATGAGGCTGTTATCAACAATATTATGAAGGATATGGAAGATCGCGTTAAATATTTTGAGAAAAAAGGCAAACTTCTTGAAGCCCAGAGGATCAAACAAAAAGTGATATACGACATGAGCATGGTAAAAGAATTGGGATATGTTAAAGGTATTGAAAATTATTCAAGATATTTTGACGGAAGGAATCCCGGGGACGCTCCATATACACTTCTTGATTATTTTACATATCCTTATAATAAAGACTGGTTAGTTGTTGTAGATGAATCACATATGACATTCCCCCAGATCAGGGGAATGTATAACGGAGACCAATCAAGAAAACAAACTCTTATCGATTACGGTTTCAGACTTCCTGCAGCGATAGACAACCGCCCTCTTAAATTTGAAGAATTTTTAAGAAGAATACCTAATTTTATTGCCACAAGTGCTACCCCATCAGAGTGGGAACTGTCGATGGCGAGAGAAGCAGCAAAAAGCTTAGGGCAAAAAGCAAAAAGCAACGGAGGAGTTGTTGAACAGCTTGTCAGGCCCACTGGAATACCAGATCCCCTAATTGAAATAAAACCGGTCGATACACAAGTCAAGGATATTATCGAACAAGTTTCTAATGAAGCAAAACATAAAAGAAGATCGCTTATAACTACTCTTACAAAGAAAACAGCCGAAGATCTTTCTTCTTTTCTTGAGGAGAAGGGTCTTCGTATACACTATCTACACTCCGGTGTCGATACTCTTGAAAGGACCGACATTCTTGACGATCTGCGGTTAGGAAAATACGACTGTATTGTGGGTGTGAATCTCTTAAGAGAAGGGTTGGATCTGCCTGAAGTTGGTCTTGTAGCTATCCTTGATGCCGATAAGGAAGGATTTTTGAGAAGCGAGGTCTCACTAGTTCAGACCATGGGAAGAGCTGCAAGGCATGTTGACGGAAGAGTCATTCTATATGCCGATAAAATAACTAAGTCAATAAAAAATGCGATGAGTGAAGTGGAACGTAGAAGAGAACTACAATTAAAATATAACAATAAATATAATATTGTCCCGCGATCGATAGAAAAACCGATCCGTGAAAAAATAATTATCAAACAGGAAGATACCGATATTGAGAAATTGTATCTTTCTGAAAAATTAGATCTTAAAAGTCTTGATTTGTTCGAGAAAGAAGACCTCACCCCGCTTGATAGAAAAAAATTGATTGAAAAATTCAAACGGGAAATGAAGATCGCTGCAACAAATCTTGATTTTGAATTAGCAATTATAATCCGAGACAAGATAAGATCCTTAGGTCCGGAGGTTTAAATATTATGAGTATTGATCTGATAAAAATAAGGGGGGCACGTCAACACAATCTGAAAAATGTTGATATGGATATTCCCAAAAATAAATTGGTAGTTTTTACAGGAGTATCGGGAAGCGGTAAGAGTTCAATGGCATTTGATACTATCTATGCTGAAGGACAAAGACGCTATATTGAAAGCCTTTCAACTTACGCAAGGCAATTTTTGGGCATAATGGAAAAACCCGATGTCGATCTCATTGAAGGATTATCCCCATCGATATCGATAGATCAAAAAACCACATCAAAAAATCCACGCTCGACGGTCGGTACCGTAACTGAAATTTACGACTATCTTAGACTACTATATGCAAGAGTAGGCCACCCACATTGTCCAGTGTGTGGAGGGGAGATCAAAAAACAAAGTATTGATGAAATCATCGATTCAATATTTACCCTCTTAAAAACACTGCTTTACACAAAAAGTATTATAAAACTATTTATACTTTCCCCGGTAGTTGTAGATAAGAAGGGTGAATATTCGGCATTATTTGATAATTTGAGATCAAAGGGATACAAGGAAGTACGGGTCGACGGATATATTAAAGATACAGATGAGGATCTATACCTTATTAAAACTAATAAACATACTATTGAGGCTGTTGTTGATAAAATAAGTATCGAAAAAAAGCTCTTTAAAAATCCCATTGCCATAAATAACCTAAAAACACGTCTTACAGACTCGGTTCAGCAATCATTAAAACTTTCAGACGGACTGGTAAACATTTCTGAGGTACTCGATCAAACATTTGAGATACCAAAAAATCCGAAAAGCTTTTCCGACCATTTGTTTTCAGAAAAATTCTCATGTCCTAAGGACAATATACAGATCCCCGAGATCGAACCAAGAAACTTCTCTTTCAATTCACCTCAAGGCGCCTGTTCGAAATGCGGAGGTATCGGAAGTATCCTAAAAATCGAACCCGGTCTTTTGTTCTCGAGTGAACTAACAATACTTGAGGGGGGCATCCGTCCCTATGCAAATACATTTGAAAGTGATACTTGGTTTTCTCGTTTGATACGCCAATTCTGCACCGAAAACGGCATCGATATGAATGTACCGATAAAAAATATCGATGCCAAAGATATTTCACTTATACTGAAGGGTACAGATAAAAGGATGTATAAGGTATACGGAAAAAACAGACTTGGACATGATACTTTTATTGTAGAAACATATCCCGGATTGATCTCTGATCTTGAAAATAAATATAGAACAACCGATTCGGAATGGGTTCGAAGCGAAATCGGTAAATATATGACCAATACAGTCTGTCCGGATTGTTCAGGAAAAAGATTAAAAAAAGAATCTTTGTCAATAACGATCGGCGGGCTGTCGATTTCCGATCTTACCGATATGACAATTGCATCTTCTTATCAATTTATGAAAGAACTTGAAAGCAACCAAATGCTTACCACGATCGAAAAAGAAATTGCAGATCTTATTTTAAAGGAAATCATTAAAAGACTAATTTTTTTGAATTCGGTCGGACTATCCTATTTGACCCTTTCCAGATCTTCCGGATCGTTGTCCGGAGGTGAAGCCCAGAGAATTAGGCTGGCCAGTCAAATAGGATCAGGTTTAACCGGTGTTTTGTATGTTCTTGATGAACCCACGATCGGACTACATCAAAAAGATAATCAAAGATTAATAGATACATTAAAAAAATTGAGGGATCTTGGAAATACTATTATCGTAGTTGAGCATGATGAACACATAATGAATGCCTCGGATCATATATTTGATTTCGGGCCGGGTGCAGGAAAATATGGAGGGGAAATAATTTCTCATGGGGATGTTTCAACCTTGAAAGATGATCCCAAATCTATCACAGGTCAATACCTCTCCGGTAAAAGAAAGATTGATATCAAATATACGCACCAGAATGCGATCTCAAATACACTTAAAGCAAAGTCAATAACGTTAAAAGGATGTAAATTATATAACCTGAAAAATATTGATGTGGTTTTTCCTCTAAATAAACTAGTTGCGATCACAGGTGTCTCCGGAAGCGGGAAATCTACGCTTCTGGTTGAAACTCTATATCCTGCTTTAAAAGACCACCTAAGTAAAAACACTATCGATCATCACCATTTATATTCTTCATTGAATGGACAGGAGAATACAGACCGTGTAATTCTAATTGATCAATCTCCGATTGGAAAAACACCTAGAAGCAATCCGGCAACATATACAAAACTATTTGACGAGATCCGGGATGTTTTTGCACTTACGAGAGAGGCTAAAGTAAACGGATTCAAAAAAGGAAGATTTTCATTTAATCTAAAGGGTGGAAGATGTGAAGCTTGTGAGGGACAAGGTCAAATACGCATTGAAATGCAATTCATGAGCGATATTTGGATCAAATGCGAAGTCTGTCAGGGAAAGAAATATAATTCACAAACTCTTGATGTCAAATTTCGAGGTAGAAGCATCTATGATATTTTGACAATGAGTGTCGACGAAGCTAAAGAATTTTTTATTAACAATTCCAAGATCTCGAAAAAACTTGATACGTTGGGGTCCGTAGGACTCGGATATATGGAACTTGGTCAAAGTGCAGTTACCTTATCGGGTGGAGAATCACAGAGAGTTAAGTTGGCTTCAGAATTGGGAAAAAACGATACCGGCAATACTGTATATATACTGGATGAACCGACAACAGGATTACACTTTTCAGACGTTGAAAAATTATTAAATGTTCTGAAGCTTCTTGTCTCCAAAGGAAATTCTGTGTTTGTTATTGAGCATAATATTGATGTCATAAAGAACTCTGATTGGATTATTGATCTTGGACCTGACGGGGGTGATGGGGGAGGAGAGATCGTTGGTGAAGGAACTTCCAAAGATATTATTAATAACGAAAATTCGTATACAGGTGCTTTTTTGTAAGATCACTTAAAAGTTTATATATAAATTGTTTTATAAATATGATAAAAAAGACTTTTTTAGTAATTGTTTTCTTATTTATACAAATTATCTTCTTCAATTATTTAGTGCATGCTCAATTGTCACAAGAATTTGCGACCTCTCTTCAAAACGAATATGTCTTCGATCAAAACGGCTTATGTAAAGTTAGTGAAACTTTTACTATAGAAAATCTTATGACCGAAAAATATCTTCCGTCATTCGAGTACCAGATTAAAAATACAGATATTAAAAATGTTCAGGTCATTTCAGGTGAGGAAATAATCGTTCCGCAAATTGAAAATACCGACATTTATACTAAGATCAAAATCAGCTTTAAAGACAAGGTCTTAGGTAAAGGAAATGAGAGAATATTTACTATCAAATATGATGTTGACAATCTGGCAATAAAGACCGGCGACGTTTGGGAGCTTTCTATCCCCAAGATCGAAGAGGAAAATATATATAAAAATATTAAAAGTATTTTAATTATCCCAAAAACGTACGGCATTGAAGCGTATATATCACCTGATTATAAACAAAAAAATGAAAATGAAAATTCAATTCTATATTATTTCGAAAAAGAAGAATTAAAACCATCCCGTATTGTTGCGGGTTTCGGCAACTATCAGACATTTACATATATAATCAACTATCACTTAAAAAATGAAGACAGCGTCAAAAAAACTGAATTTATTTCGATCCCGCCGGACACTTCTTATCAAAGAATATTTATAGACTCGATAAAACCCGAGCCGGATACAGTTTTTAAAGATATTGACGACAATTGGATCGCAGAATATACACTCGAAGCAAAACAAACAATCGATGTTTCAATAAACGGGAAAGCACAAATATTTTCTTCACCAAGAGTCTATTTAGTTCCTAAAACGCAAAGCCTTTATAAAAATATCGAGCCCTCTAAATATTGGAACACGTCTGATGAAAAGATCATTGAAGTAGCAAGATCTCTCGAGAATCCTCAAGCCATCTATGATTTCGTCATTAAGAATTTAGATTATGATTTCAATCTTAAAGCAAGTGAAAGATTGGGGGCTGTTGGCAGCCTATCTTCCAAAAATAAAGTATCCTGCAGAGAATACAGCGATCTGATGATCACTCTCTTAAGAGCTAAAGGCATACCGGCGCGCGAGGTCATAGGCTATGCTCATACGGATAACGAAACCGTTAAACCTACAGCATTTTTTAATGATATTCTGCATTCGTGGGTTGAGTATTGGGATACAGAAAATAATTACTGGGTCTCGACAGATCCCACATGGGGAGACACATCGTCAACCGATTATTTTAATCAATTCGACCTCAGACATTTTGCTTTTACAATTCACGGATCAAGCGACGAACTTCCCCTTCCTCCAGGTTCATACTCAAAAGATATCAGCGAAAAAGACATATTTATAAATACTTCATCCCTTACTAATTACAAAGAAACCAAGCTCGATTTTAATAATATAAATAATATATTTTTTATTTTTAACAGAAAATATTCAATTACAATGCAAAATAAGAACCATACAGCGTTGTATGATAAAAATATCAAGTATTACGGCGACAATAATTTGATAAGTGATGATAATTTCGAAGTAATACTCCCATATTCAACAACTAAAAAGGTCATAAAAATAAATTATTCATTTTTCGGAAAAAATTCACCTGATTCAATTATGGTCTTTATTAACGGAAGTGATATATTCTTAAATGGTCCAAAAGATCTTGATGTCTATTCACACATCATTTTGATCTTTGTAATTGTAATTGCAATAATCATTATCGTAATATCGAAACTTCATTTATTAAAATACAAGCCAACCTAAAACTGATATGCTTGAAGATGTGCATCGTTCAAAGTTTACGAAAAGCAATGTCAGAAAACTTCCTTTGACACCCGGTATATATATTTTTTTCAACAGGAAAGGTGTGGTCATCTATATCGGCAAGGCAAAGTCACTGAAAAACCGGGTTTCTTCATATTTAAATATTAATCAATTTGGCAAAACACAAAAACTGATCTTCAGCATTGACAGATATTCCTATATTAAAGTTGAAAGTGATATCGAGGCTTACATTTTAGAATCGAAACTTATTAAAAAATTCAAGCCTTATTACAATATTTCATCCAAGGACGACAAAGGACCTTACTACGTCTTTATAACAGCCGAAGTTTTACCCCGGGTACTTGTTGAAAGAAAAAGAAGGAATAAGACGAAGTATAAATATATTTTCGGTCCTTTTTATCAATCGCGCAAACTATTTTATGTTCTTAAATTATTAAGAAATATTGTTCCTTATTCTACACACCTGCCTGAAAAAAGATTGTGTTTATATAACCAACTGGGACTTTGTAAACCCTGCCCATCTGAGATCTTTGATCCAAAAACCGGTTTGTTTGAAGACTCGCTAAAATATGAATACTTATTAAATGTTAAAAAGGTAAGATATTTTTTTAACGGTAATTTTCATACTTTAAAAAATAGATTGATCAACGAAATGAAAGCTTATTCAAAAAATGAAAGTTATGAAGAAGCCAAAGAGGTAAAAGAGAAGATCGACCACATAGATAGCATAATACAAAAAGAAATAATCGAAGACAGCTATCTCAAAGATCCACTGATCCGTGATAAAAATATTCAAAATGAACTTACAGAATTGAAAAACATCTTACTCAAATATAGCATCCACTTCGATCCCAAAAAACGACTCGAGTGCTATGACATATCACACTTGCAAGGAAGTCATTCTGCCGGATCAATGGTAGTGTTTATTGATGGAGAATCGGTAAAAATATATTACCGCCATTTTCGTTTAAGAAAATCTCAAAATAACGATGTTTCATCCCTAAAGGAAATTGCCCAAAGAAGAATTAAGCATTTTTCCGATTGGGGAAGCCCGGGAATGATAATTGTTGACGGAGGCAAAGCTCAGGTTAACATATTTGCAAATCAATTTACCGGTCTTAATATTACTGTTCTCGGAATTGCTAAAAGATATGAAAGGCTAATTATCCCTTTAAATGGATCCTTCATTGAATATAAATTGGAGGGAGGAGCTTTAAAATTTGTACAAAGAGTAAGAAACGAAGCACACAGGTTTGCACAAAGATATCACAAAAAACTATTAACAAAAGATCTCCTAAAGATGTAATATTAAAAATATGAAACGTATTTTTCGGCATTTTATTATAGATACTTATTGTTTATATCTTACTTCGTTGTTAGCTGGCGGTATGGACTTTGGAAAAGGTACTGAAACTTTAATAATGTCCGGTGTCGCAATTACAATTGTTTCCTTACTAGCCAAACCCATTATCAATATCCTACTGCTTCCCATTAACCTGATAACTTTCGGGTTGTTTCGATGGGTAGCTTCGTCAGTAATCCTATATTTGACTTCCCTTATTATACCCGCTTTTAAGATCCTATTTTTTGATTTCTCAGGATATTCATCTAAATGGATCGATATCCCAAATATTCATTTTGAAGGAATAATGGCATATATTGCTTTTTCTTTTATACTATCATTCCTGACTTCATTCATATATTGGTTAGTAAAATGAGGATTACAAGATTTGATCAAACATTGTGAATTCAAATTCACAAGGATAGATTAAATATTATTTTTTGCTATAATAACTGATATGAATAATGTTTTGCTTGTACTCCAGATAATTGTTTCGTCCGTATTAATTCTTTTTATCCTTGTCCAAAATAAAGGTACCGGTTTCGGAAGAGTTTGGGGGGGTACGTCTTCATTTACCCGCCGTGGACTTGAAAAAGTCATATTCAAACTTACTTTCGTCTTCACGGGTATTTTTATTGCGCTATCTATAATAGCACTCTTTTTGTGAACAGCTTTTAAATTATTCCAGGTCATATAACACTATGAAATTTTATATTCATCTCGTTGTAGCTTTTTTGGTTAAATTTAAGCTAATTATCATATTAAGTATTTTCCTCGGTATTTTTATGTTTGTATTGATCAACTCAGCTCTCCCACGCATAAAATTCTCAAATGTAAATCGATATGGGTATACAGGAAGATACACAGTTGAAGATCTTCCCAGCGAGATATCCAAACTGATAAGTGATGGTTTGGTTGAGATTGACAACAGATCAGAAATTAAACCATCTATCGCAAAAAGCTGGAAAATTGAAGACTCAGGAAAAGAGTGGTCATTTGAGATCGGAGACGACGTTGTTTGGCACGATAAAAAACCCGTTACCGCTGAAGATCTAAATTATAATTTTGAGGATGTAGAGATCTCAAAAAATGGAAATATTATAAAATTTTCCCTTAAAGAACCATATATACCTTTTGCAGTTCTGCTTGAAAAGCCAATGTTCAAAAAGGGTTTATTGGGGACAGGCGAGTGGAAGGTAAAAGACCTTGTTATAAAAGGAGGATTTGTTCAGAAGATAATCGTCGAAAAAGATAACAACATATCAGTGTATAAATTTTATCCCACCGAAGAACAGTCCAGATTTGCATTCAAAATGGGGGAGGTCGACAATTTACATTTGATGACGGGAAAAGCACCTTTCGATAATTGGAACAATGTTGAAATTCAAAATGTCGTTAACAAAAATCAGGTAGTTGTTATATTTTTGAATACGCAGGATCCTATTTTAAGCGACAAAAATATGCGTTTAGCATTAAATTACGCTTTGGATAAGGATCTTTTTGATAATAGAGCTTTGGGACCCATCAATCCGGAGTCTATATTTTATAATCAACAAGTTAAAAATTATAATTATGATCTTGAAAAAGCAAGGGGTCTTATAAAAGATCTGGATAATAAATTACCCGACGACTATGAGATAAAAATTATTTCAACCCCAAATCTTATTGACAGTGCCGATACTATAGCAAGAATGTGGCGCGATATGGGTGTTAATTCCAGCGTATTGGTTTCTTCAGTTATCCCTACCGACTACCAAGCCTTCATTACAATATTCGATATACCTAAAGACCCCGATCAGTACTCCCTTTGGCACTCAACCCAAAGTGAAACAAATATAACAAAATATAAAAATTTAAGAATTGACAAAATCCTGGAAGATGGTAGGGTAGAGCAAGATAAGGAAAAAAGGAAAGAATTATACTTCGATTTTCAAAGATTTTTGATCGAAGATTCTCCTGCAATTTTCCTTTACCATCCCGTCTGGTATAATATACACAGAAAATAGTATGATCAATTCATTTCCAAAAGCTTCTTCATATCTGAGCAGTTTAGATATGACGCACAGCGACGATCTTGATAAGCTGTCAAAAGATCTTCTTGAAAATCCGGAACATTACGAAAGAGTTTCCCAATCTCTTCGTCGAAGATTTGTAAGAGGCGCCGAAACAGTCTTCGGAATTGACAGAGGAGGAAAAAGAACCCGCATCAAAAGAGTTGGGGAAAACGGAAAATACCGATATTTTATAGAGGGGTCGGACGGAAGCTGGAGCGAACCGGATGAGCGTATCTGGATTGTCTCAATGTTCGGTCTCTGGCAGAAAAGCAAAGGAAGAATATGAATCCCGTTTACGCAAAAGAGCTCTGGTCTAAACTGCCTTCTCTGTTAATAACTATTTCACACTTCTTGGTTGTTATTCTGTTTACATATCTTACGAATAGATAATCCCTGTTGATTTATCAAAATACTATCTCCATAATTAGTATATGAATATTTTATTGCTGATCTTTTCCGCGCTGTTTGGATATTTGTTCAGCCATTTTGGTTCCAATCCAAAATCAAAGATTCAAAACAAACTTCCTACAATTGCTATCAGATTTATTCAGATAAGTCCCAATCTGAAAATCAGTATCGGAAATCGAGTAATACATATTCACCACTGGATGTACTATTCTGTGATCTTAATTGTTACCCTCACATATAATGTCAGTTTTTTGGAATCGCTTTTTGCCAAAGGCTATATGACCGGAGCGATACTGAACGGTCTGACATATCCCGATTGGAAGACGATCATTCACAAAAATAGCCGTTAAATACAAAATACTAAAGGTTTGGAAAGATGAACTGAATATCCCCACTCAATAAGATATTATATTTATTGATGAACCGTTTACCGAGTTCTTAAATTGGATTTCAGATAAAATGTATAAATTATATGTATGATGTTGCAATTATCGGAGCAGGACCTGCGGGGATGATGGCAGGAATTTCTGCAAAGAATACACTGAATAAGGTGTGTATTCTGGAAAAGAATTCATCGGCAGGTAAAAAACTTCTAATTTCCGGTAAGGGAAGGTGTAATGTCACCACCTCAAAAGATATTCGTGAAATTGTCAATGCTTTTGGGAGAAACGGTAAATTTTTATATGGTGCTCTGACCAGATTTTCCAACATAGATCTAATTAATTTCTTTGAAATAAGGGGGGTGAAACTTAAAGAAGAAAGGGGGATGAGAATGTTTCCTGTAAGCGACAAATCGGAAACGATCCTTAATTGCCTACTTTTGGAATTAAATAAAAAAGGTGTCGATATAATTTACAATTTTCATACGTCCGCGGTCAAAAAAACAGATAACGGTTTTCAAGTATTGCAAAAAGAAAAAACTATAGTTTGTAATAAATTAATTATCGCAACGGGGGGTAAAAGTTATCCGGAAACGGGATCAACAGGAGATGGCTATGTCTTTGCAAAGTCGCTTGGACATTCTATAGTCAAACCCATTCCTGCCCTTACACCTTTGATCGGCGGTAACAAAGACCTTTGGTCTTTATCAGGTTTATCTCTTAAAAACGTCGAGCTTTCTTTTTCTGCAAATGGAAAAACATTTTCCAGTGAGTTTGGTGAAATGCTGTTTACCCATAAAGGTATATCCGGGCCGATCGTCTTGAAACTATCAAGAGGGGTGTATGAACAACTGGAGATGGGAAATAAAGTAATGGCAAACATTGACCTGAAACCGAAACTTGATGAAAAAATGCTCAGACAAAGAATCTATAATGAACTTATTGAAAATCCAAAAAAAGAATATCAGAGTTTGCTAAAAACACTTCTTCCAAAACTGCTCATACTCTATGCAATTAAAATTACGGGTATCGACAAACACAAGCAAAGTTCAACTCTGAATAAGCAGGAAATTTCAGCACTGATAAGCTTTCTTAAATACTTTTGTTTTGAAATCACGGGGGTTGAATCGATCAAAAAAGCTATAGTTACACACGGTGGAGTACCGATCAATGAGATCAATTCATCAAGTATGATGTCAAACATCGTGCCAAATCTTTATTTTGCAGGTGAAGTGATATGCCTGGACGGACCAACCGGAGGATTCAATA
>Ga0208958_1002705_pt1 | contig 14769 bp, 24 predicted proteins | sample RifOxyB1_FD_184032 | JGI IMG/M metagenome (GOLD analysis project Ga0208958, IMG submission 184032) | Soil microbial communities from Rifle, Colorado - Rifle Oxygen_injection B1 (SPAdes) | ecosystem: Environmental > Terrestrial > Deep subsurface > Rock core/Sediment | place: Rifle, Colorado... | reverse complement strand
TCCACGAGGACCTTGGTCAGAGCGTAAGCCAGACCGAAGACCTTGTAGGTGTAGCGAGCAACGTACAGTTGACCACCGGATTGATAGGTCACCGGCATACCGTCCGGCAGTTCGGGCGCTGCGCCCATGCCGTACAGCATCACTTCTTCATGATAAGAGCGCGGAGTACCCGTCTCTTCAGTCATGAACTGTTTCCATTCATCCTTACGTTGATCGTAAACACCGTCAAACGACTCGTTCAGAATCGGTTCGACAATGTTACGAAAGTCAGAACTACGCATTGGTGTAGCCATGATTTAATTCTCCTTAAATAGCCACTTTAACGGCGTTGAACTGATGGCGGGCATTGCGAACTTTGACGATGGTGTAGTCGTCACCCCAGTCATTGTCTGCAGTTTGCGCGATACCGACGACAATCATCAGACCCTGAACACCGACAGTAGCGAGGGTGCCGGACATCGCCATCTTGCTCTGACCAGTGTACGTATTACCGTCAGCTTCCGTGTAACCAGAAGTATCGCTGAACGTAGTCAGTTGGTCGCCGAGAGCAGTGTTGGCGACAGTCGCGCTGCACTGAACTTCGAAGATCATAGCAGGATCGTCGTAGATGAACGCGACGACATCAGTGATCCCTGTCGAGGTGGCGGGCAGGTAGGGAGCTTTGCGGGGAACACCGTTGGCGTCCGTGTACTCAAAGCAGTCCAGAACACCCAACCAGTCAGCACCTTCTGCCGCACGAGCGATAGAGCCGTCTGTGACCAGAGTGACCGGAAGACCTTTATACAACGCTGTGCCATACGCGGCTTGAGTAGCATCGACCAGCTTGTACGCAGTAGAGCGAATAGCACCGGAAGGATGGTACGAAGGACGCAGGCCAAATGGAGCAAGAGTAGAGCTCATTTAGATTCCTTTAATTAAAAGCAGAGAGAGGGGCGCGATGGACGATGTTTGCAAAGCCATCACCTTCGACCATACCCAACGGACGACCCTGCGAATCTTTACCTGTCACACCGTGAGGTGTAGCGGCGGCGTTAGCCCTGATTCGCTCTTCTTCTTCCAGAGGCATATGGTAATGATACTCAGCCATCAGTTCCTGATACACTTCCTGGGGCAGCTTGAACAGAACCATCTCGTTGATGGAGACACAACCTTCGTATTCTCCGGCTTTCAGACGAAGATGGGTAAATTCAGGCATTTCGTCGGCTTTGACAGGCTGATACCCCATACGCATCCGCTTGTAGATCGGATCGTACTGGTTAGTCGTCGACAGCCAACAGTAGTGCCATTCAGGATTGGGAGGAGGCGTGGGCAGAGCTTCTTGCGTAAATTCCCGGAACATCCTACGACGTTCACTAGTTGTGGCGAGGGCGCTTTCTGCAGACATACGGTCGTCTGCGCGGTTGTCCCGTGTTTTGTTGGAAGCGGTATTTTTGACTAGGCGTTCGTCCATTTCATATCTCCTTAATTAGATTGTGTCTTGCGATCTTGTTCCATGTAGCGACGGATCATGGACTTCCGTTTTTCCGGATCATCCCACATTCCTGCTTCTTTCATCGCACGAACCCTTTCAGGTGACAATGTATAGTTCGAGTTGCCCGAACCGCTTCTGGTTTGAGAAGAACCTCCAGTTGGCGGAGTGCTCCGTTTCTCATCCCCTTGCGGAGCAGTATAGCCTGAGTTGTAGCGGTGTGGCAAGTATTTTTTGAGGCGAGTATCTAATTCCTCCCAATACTCGGGAGTACGAGGATCCCAACCTTCTTCTGCGAGGCTGTTATCAATCGTTAGTGTGATACGACTGTCCGGATCACGACCTGTTGGGTCGTACCAACCCTTGTCTTTCATCCATCCTTGCGCGTGAGTAATGACCGCAGGATCAACATTCTGCTTCGGTGAACGCTGATTCTGCTGAGTAATCTGCTGTTTGACCCGCGACAGATCTTCTGTCCGCTTGCGAGCAGCGTAGTACAGTTCCTGTGCATCGACGAGCGCGGCTCCGTTCTGCGTATCCGTGGCCTCTTTAATCGCTCGTTTGGCGACTTCAATTGCGTCCTGAGAATCTTTGAGCGCCTTGTCCAGTTGGGCGACACCAGAATGAACACGACGTTGTTCCACCGTGTTCTTCCACTCGTTCATCTCAGCGACTTGTCGACTCAGACTGGCGATTTCGCGCTTGTAGGAGTCTTCCTTTTCTGCGCGGAACTTCTTCTTGTCGGCACGTTCCTTACGACGACGAGCACGGATCGCTTCCCGCTCTTCGTCTGTCTTGTCGTCATGCTCCGGACCGAGTTGATCATCGGCATCCGAATTCTGATCAGTGTTCTCCGGCGCTTTTACTTCCGGCTCTTTTTCCTTCGGGGGAGGATTTTCCTTATCCAGTTCTACCCCGAGTTCGGCAATCTCTTTGTTGAGTTGCGCCTGTTCCTCGGTGGAGATTCCACCTACGTCTCCACCTACGTCAATAATGTCTACAGTCATCTAATTTCTCCTGAAATTAAGCGTTAATATATTCGTTGTACCCGAGCGGATCGCCAATGACACGAGCGATAAGCTCATGATCATTGATCAGCATGAACAACGCTGGTTCTTCTGGTTCACCGGGGACTGCAACTTCAAAGCGATCACCACCCCATTTCGGTACACGCACGAACTGACCGGGATCTGCCCACACGCCTTCAGGCCACGGCTCCATAGTATCCTTCTTTTTGAACGCCAGCGGTCCGACAGACACGACTTTCGCAGTCTGGGTGTTCCACTTCTCTTGGTCACGAGTTTCGTTAACCAGTACGATACCCGAAGACGTGGTCTTTTTGACGCGCTTCAGTTGGACAAGAACTCGTCCACCCAAAGGTTCGATTCCGGGAGCAACATCCGGGTATGCCCATTCTACTGCGCTCATCTCTTTCTCCTTCAGAAAGTGTGTGTTACGTCGTCTTCATTATCCGCATTGACCGTAATGTCCAATGCTTCCTTTAGGCCACGATACTGGCCAACCCGCTCCCGATAAGACGCATAATCGGGAGCAGGATTCTCTGCAAGCGAGGTAGCGACAGCATTCATCTGTTCTACCAGCAAATCTACTGTATTTGACGCCATTTACAGCTCCTCTAGCTTAGGCGGGTAGGTGCTAACCCATATTGTTACGGTGAGCAGCGTTACAGCGGTCTCTCGCCACTGGCGAGTGCGGTTACTTGCCCTCGGGCCGCTTGTCCAACCCCTTCTCTGCCAGCAGTGCCATCATGTCCTCGACATGCAGGCAGTCGCACATGCAAGCGCTGGCAGCAATCGGCTGGACAGGCGCGATATTGCCGTTGCAGTAGTCGTTGCCAGGGGTCGCGTTGTACAGCACGCCCAGTGCATTGAGTTTGCCGTCAAACCCGATCTGGAGGATAACGTCTCCGTTCTTTGCCTCGCGGCCATTGCGGTAGTGCATTTCAGTTCCTTTCGGTGATACCGCGTTTTAATCGTGTCGCGGATAACACGGTGAGCAGCGTTACAGGGGCATTGAACCCGCTGAATTGGCCTCCTGTACGCCTGCAATGGTGGGTTGCAGGTCCGCCACGTACTCGGCGCTGCTCTTCAATTTCTCCGGCTGCTCGGCACTCATCAAGGCCTTGATCTGTTCCACGATAACCGTGGTGTTATTGTCGTCGTGATTCTTCAACAGCTCGGTGATCTGATGCTGCCGGTTGTCTTGGTCATTCTGCATCAGATTGATCTTCTGTTGAAGAACGTCCATCTTCTGAGAGTGCTCTTGTTCCTTACGATCCATTTCCGTTTTTAGATCGTTGACTCGTTTGGTCTCCATCTTGTCAATGGCGTCAAGCTCGCGCAGATTATCCTCACGAGACTTGTCCATGTCTGAATCGACCTTGTCTTTATCAGCCTTGCGCTCGATCTCCAACCGCTGGTTTTTCGCCTGTTCCAGAACAGCGACCATGTTAGGATCTTTCTGCTGCATATTGTCCTTGACAAACTGATCCGCGGCAGTGATCGCTTCCATCGCCTGTTGGGCGAGTTGAGTATCCTGCTGGACAATCTGTGTGCTCGCCTGAGCCATGATCGCTTCGGGAGGTGGCAACTGAGGTGTTTGCGGTTGAGGAATCATCAGCATCGCTTGCTGCGGAGGGATACCGTACATCCCGGCCTGTTGAACAGCCTGTTGATATTGCTGTCCCTGCATCATCGTCTGCTGCTGAAGTTGCTGTTGTGCCTGTTGAATTGACTGCTGCAAGCGTTGAGCAAAGAAGTGAGTCAGGTGTTCCCGAAGATGATCGAGCACCTTGGCGGTGACAGGAATCATTACCGGGTTGAGCCCCATCATCGGATCTTGCAGATACGCAATGTGCGTCTGTAGATGACTCTGATGATCTTGCTCAGGAATGACTGCGACGGGCGCGTTCTGCAGAAAGGCGATCAGTTCGCCAGCAGGATCCATCGGTTGCGGCTGCGGAGGAGGCGGAACCAAGAACCGTTCGGCGTTGTTGATTTTCATCAACGACAGCATGTTCTTGTGCAGTTCTGGCAGATTGTATAACTGAGGCGCCTTGTCTGAGAGTTGAAGGACGCCCTGCATCTGGGCCATCCGCTGCGCTTCGCTGAAAATGTTGGGATCGCTGACAGGGTACACGCCTTTCATCGACACCGTCGCAGGGTCAAGTTCAAATTCAGCAAGCTGCTCAGGGAAGTACTGCTTAAGAATCCGCAGCGTGACTTCAAATACCTTCGCTTGGCTGAAGTGCAGTCGCGAATGGATGCTGGAGAAGATGATCGCACCCTGCTCGATCAGCGCCTGCGTCGTACCGACAGGAGTGTTGGACGTAGCGTCGGCGATCTTCTCACTGGCGGTGCTGACGACGCCTTTCGCTGCATCGGTCAACCAACCGAGCAACTGAAAGAGCGTGGGAGAAGGCTGGTTGAACGGCATCGTCATCAGATACTTCCTGATATCGTCCACGCCGACTGGGCCTTCTACTTCAACAATGTTAGTGACGTCGACCTGTTTGGTCTGTCCGCTCATCTTGCTGCCCTTGAGCTTCAGCAGCGTCGGAGCATTGTTGATATGAGCGCTGTCCAGCAGAGCACGGAGAGCACCTGTCGCAGCCCCGCTAAGACCACCAATCAGGTGAGGCAGACCGATACCGTAAGCGCCCCGCCACGGAATGAACATGTCCTCAATGATCCAGTCTAACTTCAACCGGAGAGGATCCTTCTCTTCCCAATTGCGGCGAATACTGAGAATCGTCTGGTCGTATTCATCAACAGTAATGATGTACGGTGAACGAGAGCCGGTGCTGAACTTATCCTCTATGATTTCTTTCCAGACGTAGACTTCGTATACGACACGAGCGCCGTCTTCGTTAAGACCAGAGGACTCTTTACCTTCAATCTTGTCCGATGCTGTGGACGATGCCGTCTGTTCTGGACTCGTCACAGCCTTGATCACCGCGACATCACGATACTGCCCGCTCGTAATACGAGAGTCCATCTCCGCTTCAGAGACGAACTGTTGATGCGTGACCCGCTCGGCGTCGTAGAATGAGTCGGCGTAGTACGGAATGAAGAGATTATCAACAGGGACGAATTCCGCAACAATCCGCCCCTTTTCCATCGACGGGTACAGCTTGATGAACTGACTGCCCCCAAGCGGGAGCTGAGTCAGCTTCTGTTCTTGTACACGGCGGTATTCCGAAATCTTCTTGGTGAATTGATGGTTGAGACACTCAGCCACCTTTTTGACCTGAAACTCTTCCTGCGGTTGGAGAACACCAACGGTCTCCATACGAACCGGACCGTTTGCGGGAAATAGTTCCTTGATCGCTCGAGCAGCGAAGTCAATACATGACTCAGCCAGTACAGGATGAACAACCTTGCTTGCACCATTGAATGTAGCTCCACCGGGAGCATCGTCACCAAGACCTGTTCTGCGAATGCCTTCTTCATACTGCTTATCTCTTTTCTTACGGGCTTCCTTATCGAGCTTGATCAGGTCAAGAAGATCGGCGGCCATGTCCTCAAGGTACTTTTCGTCCAGCCGCTCCGCGATGTTCTCATCGAACACCTGAGGCTCTGGGGTCAACTGATCCAGAGAGACTTCTACCGAACCATCTTCGTTCTCGATCAACTCTTCCATCGGCTCAGGAAAATCTTCCAGATTGATCTCTTCTGGGAGCACTGGACCGAGTTCTTCAGGACGGTTGATATCAATCATTTCATGTGATCCGTAGACTTATGGTGCGCAGTATACCACAGAGGGTTGGAGTTGTGTTACCGGCTTGTCCTGTTCGCATAATCACGAGCCAACTGCAGTAAGGACTCGTACTGTTCAGGATCAAGAATCTGCCCTTGAGACGGTTTCATCCCGGGATTGGAAGCACCATGAGCGATTCCGGCGAGATTGGCTTCCAGGTCGAGAAGGTCTTGTTTGGGATCGCGGAACATTGCTTGCTTGAGCTGATACAGGCGGGCGACTTTTTCGGTGTCTTCTTTGGAACGACCGAAACGGAGCATGTAGTCCAGTCCACCGTGGAAGCCCTTCGTGCGGTTGTACTTTTCGTTATGACTGCCCTGCTCGTTGAGTAGCTGCTCTGCGACGGTATTGTAGTCAACGGCGTGTTCTTCAAACTCAGGAGAGAAACTGTCCTGGATGCCCATCCACGCCGCTTTGGGAATGTCAGACGGAGAAAGACCGAACGCCCGCAGTTTCTCTAGTGGCCCCATCTACTTCTCCAGATAATTTGGAGCCAGTATAGCTCACTCCAGCGGCGATGTAAACAAGTGCTGCTCGAGACTGCGGATGATCCACAAGACATCCCGTTTGGTCATCCTGGAGGCGATTGTGACGAGCAAGTCGTCCTTGTTGTACCCGACAATGAGAATCTCTTGAAGGTCCTGTTCAGCGGCGACGGTGAGAGCCTCTTCAGGAGACATTCCGTTATCTTTCTTCGGGAATTCTATTAAGTTCATAGTTAGCCCTTAGACAGCGTACGAGCTTTGCCGACTTCTTCTGCACAAATCGCCAGCAGTTTCCCGAAACTGCCAGTTTGCGGAACGGCGCGGCTCATCAAGCTTAGTGTGTTCTCCACATTCGCCAACGCGTCGCCTCCGAAAAGGTTCGCAGTAGCCCTGTCAAAAGTCCGCCGTTCATTTTCATCCATCTCAATCATTTCCCTTCTCCTTAAACAGCATACGGATTGACATACTGGTAATCCGTTTCCCAGACATCGTCGTCTTCGAAAGGATCCTTCTCTTTAGGCGTGTCGATTGACAACCATTCTTGATCGCGGAACATCGCAAGACCTTGGCTGAGACAGTCGACGTATTCGTCGTGAGGACTGTTAGGGTAGGAACAGACCTCTCTCAGGAAATCCTCGGCCCATGTCACGAACTCTCCGGGAACCTTTTTGGACTCTGGGATATAGACACGTCCGTTATGAACAAGGTGAGACACCGCGTGGAGGCGCATCGTCTTGTCTGGGCGACCGGGATTATATTTCCTGATCGGAAGTCCGGCGCGTTGAAGATCCTGAATCAACGGTATGCCCGACCCTTTATCTTCAATCAGGAGCATGTCTACAGATGCGTCTCCGGGACCGTAAGTGTTCCTGTAATCCTCCTGCGTCTTCTTACGAAGTTCTGGGTATTTCAAATGTTCGGTCCACGCGTCCAGGAGTATGACCGCATGAGGCTCATCTGGGCTTGGGCGGAAGACTCCGAACACAAGACACCCGGTAGGATCGTTTTCGGTGTTCGCTGTGAACGCTGTGTCGTATGATTGGAGAACGAATTCTATGTCTGGAAATGCCTTCTTCGCCGGCCACATCTTGAACCACGTCCTTTTGAGGATCCCGGATTCTTCGATGTCGATCAGTTCTGCGTAGATCTCTTGCCGACCGAGATTTGTCCCTTCGTACTGAGTGATCTGGCGCATGAACGGAGCAGCGAGGTTGCTTCTGTTCTCGTACGTTGAACCTGTTGTGATGATGATATGATTCAGCGGATCTTTAGACTGTTTTACCAAATTCTGAATCAATATGGTCGGCTTAGGAGTCGTGGTCACCACGCTGCGGGGATTCTTACCCAAGCGGAGTCCGAAGTTCATCATGTCCCACACCATCTGCTGCGCGTTAGGATCCCATCCGGCAAGTTCGTCTGACCAATTGAAGTCGAACTGAGGTCCACGGAGACGTTCTGGTTCCTCTGCTGAGAACAATGAGGCGATGGCTCCGTTCGGCCAAGTGAGTTTCCGTTTCGTCGGCTCATAGATCGGTCGATTCCATGCAGGAGAGATAGCAAGAAGACCCGACTCACCTTCCACAGCGACGTCTCGAGCATCGGCTGATGTAGGCGCGATGATACTAATCCGCTTCGCTTGACCAGTGTCAACAACGTGTCGAACAAGTTCTGCCCCGACTCGTGTCTTCCCGAACCCTCGCCCTGCGAGGAGAACCCACGTCTGCCAGTTCTGTCTGAATTCACAGACCTTGGGTTCCGTGTGCTGGATCGCATGAACCTTACCGTCTTCGTCCACAGTGACTTCGTTATACGTCTGTCCAGTACAAGAAGGGAATTGCTCGAGTTTCAGTTTCTGTTGCGTCTTGGATTGAGCGTCCAAGTATTTGCACATGCAGAAAGAAGTAGCCTTTGACTGCATGTAGTCGGGTGATAACTGTTTCGGTCGAGCGTTCCATTCCCAGTCATAATCAAGTCGCGCAGCCTCCTCGTCCGACATCTTCTTCAACAATTCGAGTCGCTTTCGCGGCAGGAGAAGTTTGAATTTCTCCTTGGGACTCATGAACTCGTTCGATAACGTGTCCTTGGAGTTGAGGACGTCCGGTCCATTAGCCATTATGATACGCCTCGATCAATTCTTGACTAATCGACTGAATAGAGCACGCTTCAAACTCTTTCGATGGTTCGTGCTCGCCGATGAGTTCCTTGATCCATTGCCAGACATGAACAGCTTCGTGAACAAGTAGAGCGTCGACCTGACTTCTCTTTTTATTCTTGCGTTTATGGATCGTTATGATCGCACAATGATTTCCTTCTTTACTGACGTACTTGCTCGTCGTAGCGTCGCCGTTTCCATGGATGAACGGCTCCTTCGGCACACCGAGGCGTTTCAGCTCCTTGTGAAACTCCTTCTCTGTCGTGCAGAGGGCCAAGAAGACTGGCGATTGAACAAGAGTTCTACCAAGCCACTTAATCATTGTCTTTCTCCTCAACAGGAATCCACTTCTCACCATCAAAATATTCATTGGCGAACATGACCAATGTGGAGTAGATTACGTCTTCCGTGTTCGCTTGTGCAACACTATCGTCTACTCGAGCTCTGACCGCTCCTGCTTTAGGGACGAATTGTTTATTCACCGTCTTTCTCTTCGATCACTTCTGCGTCAATGATTTCTGACTCTACGGCTTCGATCATCCGGCGCTTGACCTCGGCGAACTCTACGGGACCACCGTTCGCTCCAGTGATCTCGGTGACCTTCGTCTCCTTCCACCCTGCACGAGACTTGAGCCAGAACTTCGTCATGTCCGGCATCGCTCCGCTGAGGGCCATCTGAAGGGCGAGTTTGGCTACTTGATTGTTGACCCGAGAGGTAGATGTTTCGATCTCGTACTTGTAGAACTTCTCTAGGAGTCGAGGTTCGATTCGGAGAACAGCACTGATGTCCATTACTGACATACCAAGCGCGGACATCTGTTCCACCTGCTGAGCCTGTTCAGGTCCTGGCTCGAATCCAGGAGAACCTTTCAGGTTCGCGTCCTTGATCAGATCGCTAGAAATGTTCTTGGACCATTCCGGCATCGCTGCCGAAAAAGCAGGGATGAAGTTCGGCGGAAGTTCCTTCAGCGCGACTGGTTCTTTCTTCTCTTTACGTTCTCTAGCCATGACCTATCCTTATCTACTGTCCTAACGACAATGTCTACCGGCTGATGTCGGTGGCTCAATTATAACACACGGTTGAGCAGAAGGCAATATTCCTTCAAAAATTTTCTGACGTAAAAATTTTGACTCGTCGTTTTGAGCTCATTCGTCTTCTCCCGTGGTTCGTCTGAATTTTTGTCGACAGTGCCTGTTCCTTCTATCTTTGTCGACAGTGCCTCGGTGAAGGAGGGACGTATATGGGACCCTAACCCGTAAATCTCGGGCTCCATGCCCTTCAGCACCTGCCCTCCCGTCTGCTGGCTCGCTGGCATGGTTGTTGCTTGGTTGTTGCTTGGTGGCTTGCAGCCCAATGCTGGCGGGCGTATGCCTGTCCACGGGCCTACAAGGTAGCGCCATGCTGCGCAGTAGGCTGGCGGCTATGTAGGTATACCCTTTGCTATTTGGTGCGCAGGGCAGCAGGGCAGCAGGGCAGCAGGGCATTTAACACTTAAAGGTATTAATAGCCTATTAACAGGCAAACAAAAGCCCGGCGTATGCCGGGCTGGTGGTTACGTGGTGGCCTTACTTGCTAGGCGCAAGCCAGCCATTTTTAACGCAGTACCCAACAAAGGCCGCGCCACCATGCCCGGCAGCGGTAGCCAAGGCGGCAGCGGTAGCCTTGCCGTTAGCAGCGGCCAGTGCTGCGGTTACGGCTTGCCATGCCAATTGCCCATGGGCGCTTTTGGGCTGCTTGCCATTGCCAAGGGTAAGGGTGCCCAGCTTGGCATTAACGCTACCTACCGCGCCCCGGTTTGCAGGGTTGGTGGCAGGTAGCGCACCATTAAAGGCCTGCCCTGCAATAGTAACCACTGGCGCGTTTGCGGGTGCGTTGGCGGCAATACCTGCGCTATATACAACGGCGGGCTTTTTAACGGGCTGCGCGGCGCTGCTGGTAACAGGCGGCGTACCGTTAAGGGCCGCAAGGGTGGCTGCCGTGCTGGTAGGTGCGGGCTTGTTGGCCTTGTTAGTTGCGGGGGCTGCTTTGGTTTGGGTGTTAGTTTTAGCCATGTTTGCAATTACCTATAAGTTACGTGGCGTTATTGCCACGACCACACTATAGCAAATGGCCCACACGCCCGCAACAAAGTAATTTTTATGGATGGATTAACTTAGTTAATGGGCAGAAAGACAACAGGTGTTGTTGACAGACCACAGATTGGGAGCTGATTAAAAATTGAGCAGAGTCTTCGCAATATCTTGAGATCCAAAGATCAACCGATCCGGAGATCAATGAACAATGTATAATCAACTTCCGTATAATCACCAGATCTTAAGATCGCGGGATAACAGGCGTGTACCACAAAGAGCCGAGGAACGCAAGCGCCAATCACTAGATCCAGCGATCTTAAGATCACCCGAGACCATGTTCCTTAACGCTCGCGTAGGATCAATTCTCAAAACAGATCTCGTCACCGTTCCCTAGAATCCTCATTCAACAGATCGTATAATCGCAAGATCGAAAGACTTCGTATAATCACGGCCAGTGTTGTAAAAATACCACAGTGTTGTATGAACACAACAACTGGTTGAAGTCCAATGATCTTGAGAGCTCTGTGGTATAAAAACAACACTTTGTGCCAGAATACAACAATCGTATAACGGTGTTGTATAAAAACAACACTTGTTGCAATTGCGCACTTCGATCCTCGGATCTTGCGAAATCCACTGTATAAAAGAAAGACGTATAACAATCTACGCCTTTGCGCACCTTTGGCCTGTTTTGGCACCCTAAACGGCATTTATAAATGCCCACTCGACGCGTTTTAAGGTACCGCCATGCTGCTCAAACATTGTTACCCTTGTGCTGGCCTATACCAATGTTGTTTAGCCCGTCCTGGCCCTTGTTTGCACTTCCTTAACGCGCTCGAGGACCTATTTTCTAGACCTAATCTCATCACCGTTCCCTAGAATCCTCATTCAACAAATGTGTTGTAAAAATACAACACTTATTCACGAACTGTTGTATGAAAACAACACAAAAAGTGCTTATTTAACAGCTCACCAAATACCGCTTAAAAAACAGCAATAACCCCTTTGTTAAAAAAACTTGCAGTAGAAATAAATGAGAGTGTGTATTTAAAATACACGCCCACTTTTTTATTTATTTTGCCAACAGTACACAAAACCCTGTAACCCACCCGTAATAGGCAACTCGTGGCCCTACTGCGCGGCGCTCGAGGTCACTCTTTGAGCTGGTATTTCGCCCTAAATGCCTCATCTGGAGTCAGCCGTTTCTTCATTGCGTTCCGTTCTTTCTTGTCACTATCAGTCGGATCAACGATAACCGTGTCCTTCATTCCCTTCAGCGCACCAAGCAGTTCGGCTTTCCAACGGAGAAAATCAGTGGACCAAGGATCCGAGTCTTTGACCCGCTGTTTGAACTCAGCAATCAGGTGTTTCGCATTCAACAGACATTGCTCAGCAAGCGACAATCCGTACGGACTATCTTCAAACGTCCCGAGATATATCTTGTCCCCTTCGAATGTCACGTACACACAGAGTCGAAATTTGACCCCAGACTCTCTCCGTTCAATAGCCATCAGGCGAGTCCTTTGTTCAACGCAGTCAGATATTCAGCCGCTTTAACCATAGTCCATGCGTGAACAAACAACCCGCCTTTGGTCACATCGTCCTCGGTAATATTGTCGAACGGAATGCCCGTATCGCTCCAGTCAATTGAGATCACCCGCTTGCGCCGACCGATCTCGATCATCCCTTTCGGTGTCTTGACCAGCCACCACGGGCTGTTCTTACGTTCTTCAACATAGGCCTCCGGCCAGTATTGGTTTGGCAACTCCCACATCCGCAGGACTTCGATTCCCGCGACCAGGAATAATGCTTTCGCTTCTTCTTTGTTCATACGAACTCCTCTCCATCTCCAGTGTACGCCAGCAGATCTCCTTCTTGTTGCAGCCGCCAGACTCGCGCTTCCCCATCCGTAAATGTAGCAGTCAACAGGATGTTGTCCCACGCTTCCCAGTACAAGGAGTGACCGGGACCGCACTGACACACCACGATGTCCTCGGGATCGATATTGTCCCACGCAGCAGCGGTGTTCCACGCGAAGTTGTACGGAATGTAGACCCCGATAAGCTCAGGAATCAAGACAGTGATCTCGCTCATTTCGCCTCTCCTTGTACTGAGACCAGAATTGTGTACTTGTTATCGCGTTCACACAGACGGATCTGAGCTTCCGCAGGCAGGCGCACGACCAACAGTTTCGCCATTTTCTCAACGCGCTCTTTGTCCACGTCCCAATCCGTACGGAACAGGAACCTCCCGCCGACGCTTACACTAACTTGATATTCCTTGCTCATGACGCCTCCGGACGAAACACGTTACCGTAAATATCCCGACACAGCCGGTAGCCATGCTTGGCAAAATTTCGGGCTATTCCTTCAGGTGCAATCAAGCAGGCTTTTACTTCTTGCGCACAAGCCAAGTCCAACAACCAGTTCTTAAATTCAGTTCCGGTGTACATCTTAAAGTCATGTTCCATCTCACACCTCACCTATAAAGACCAACACGCTGTTGGCAATTACATAATAGCCCACACGTTAGTCATTAGCAACAGCTTCCTGTGCCAACCATCTCAAGTTCTCTTTCAACTCAAGAAACCGATGCTCTTTCATGTGGTCGGGCATCTCTTTCACCTCTTGTTTGACTCCCCGTATAATCCGTTTCGCCGCAGTGATGATGGCCTGCGCATTCTCTAGTCCTTCCTCATCAAAGTCGTACATCCCCAGATAGATCTTGGACCCCGTGAAACAGACATACGCCATATACCACGATCGTGAGTTGTTACTCCGCACTTCGATAGTCATGCTGTCCCCTCATCATCGTCGCTGTCCGCGAACAGACCATCAAAGCAGTTCTCGCACATCTGACTGATCTGCGTATCCCTCCACCCTGCCGCACTCTTCGTGTTCTTGCCACTGAACTCTTCTCCGCACGTGACACAAGAACACGCAAGTCCCGGAAGATTGGCCCGTTTGGCGTCCAGGAACTCAACCTCGTTTATCGGTCGAAACAGTGTTCTCATTCAATCACTCCTCTCCACTCATTATCTTGGAACGACGAACAGAACGGGTCCACTCGATCTTTGCGAAGAGTAGGATCTGAACGATCAAGTCTTTGTACGTCCCAGCACCCTTTTCCGTTGCGCCAGTACCGAGCGTATACTCGCCGGCCTTCCTTCACTTCGTAGATCCCTGAGATAGTCGGCTTCGTACTCGCCGGTTGCCAGTCACTGACCTTTTGTTTCTTGCTCATTCAATCACTCCCGTAGTAGACCAACCATGCTTCAATAGACATGCTGAAGAGCACCGAATGTTCCCGGAGATACGTGCCCAACCGAACGCCGACCATCGGCGAATCAAACCCGTAGAACATCAACCGACCACCGACCTCCGTCAACACCCAACACTGTCCACCAGCCATTATTTCCGCACTGGCCCAAGCATACTGTTCTTTGCTCACCGCGTAGTCGGTAGTTTTGGTCTCAATCCAACAGCCATGTCGCCCGTAACGGAAGTACACATCAGGAATCCCTGTCCCGGTGCTGGTCTCAATACGCTGAAGATGATACCGTCCTTTCGGCAGCTCACGCTTCAGCGCGCTCTTGAACTTCTCGTAGATCTTATCTTCAGGTGAGCTCATTCAGGTCTCTCCATCGACAATGACCACAAGAAACCCTTAGCCGCTTCACGCATCTCCGGTTGAAGATCAGGGTGAGAGTCAACCACGATCAATGCTAGTGTTTTATGTCGATCACCCAACACCCATTCTTTCCCAGTGTCGTCGGAGTAGTGGTAAGAGGCCACTTTACCATGCAGGTTGAA
>Ga0208958_1002700_pt1 | contig 14795 bp, 20 predicted proteins | sample RifOxyB1_FD_184032 | JGI IMG/M metagenome (GOLD analysis project Ga0208958, IMG submission 184032) | Soil microbial communities from Rifle, Colorado - Rifle Oxygen_injection B1 (SPAdes) | ecosystem: Environmental > Terrestrial > Deep subsurface > Rock core/Sediment | place: Rifle, Colorado... | reverse complement strand
TCGCGCCATTATGCCCAAAGCATACAACAGGCGCGATGTTTTCGTTATTTTGTTTTTTGGAATTATATGTTATATTTTCTACTGTTTGCGGAATCCGCCCGTAGCTCAGTCGGTAGAGCAGTTGCCTTTTAAGCAAATGGTCGTAGGTTCGATTCCTACCGGGCGGACAGCGAAATTTTATAGTGGCAAATCGATGGCAAAAGCTCCGGCGCCGGAAAGAAGGAGAGACAGGACAATGGCGAGGAGCATTATATAAAAAACAAAATTTCTTTTGAGTATTGTTGGGTCTTTATATTCAACATAAGCTTCGGCGGAAGTTAGAAGGGCTAAAACCAGAGCGGCAACCTGAGTGTAAAACCCCAAAATAAACATAATGCCGGCAATTATCTCAATCCCACCCAGTATTTTAAGGGTTAGTTTGGGATTAGGTATTTTTAAAGTAGAAAGAGAAACAAGCCACCTTTCTTTCTCGTTTTTAAATGCCAAAATACCCAAATTTATAAATATAAAACCAGCAACTACACGCAGTATAAAAGGTGCGAGAAGCGAATATGTTAGCAGGTCTGGAAATGGATTTAACATACGTGTAGTATAACAATTATGAAAACAGTTGTCATACTGAATAATATAAGAAGCAATGAAAACGTCGGTTCTATTTTTAGGACATGCGATGCTGTGGGTGTTTCTAAAATAATTTTAATCGGCTACACCCCGACCCCGATTGACAGGTTTGGCAGAGAAAACAAAGGACTTACCAAAGCATCTCTCGGTGCGGAGAAGTTTGTAGAATGGGAAAAGGTTGAAAGTTTATTGATAGCTATTGAATCGCTGAAGAATCGTTCTTCAGCTCCTGTAATTGTTGCCATAGAACAATCAAAAAACTCAATAAATTATAAAAACATTAAGGTCAAGATTCTGGATTCTAGAATCCAGAATCTGGTTTTTGTTTTTGGCAACGAAGTAGGCGGTTTATCAAAGGAAGATTTAAAACTTTGCGATTTGGTTGCTGAAGTCCCAATGCGCGGGGCAATGGTTCGACAAGCTCACCATCCTTGCAATATGAAGCAAGGAAAAGAATCACTCAACGTTGCCGTTTGTGTCGGCATCGTTTTGTACTCTCTCTTAAATACGAAATAAATTAGTAAGAGATGGTGTCAACAATTAGGCCGTTTTCATCATGGAGATTTATGGTGTCATGGGTGGTGCGCCAAAGTGGACCAAATTTGTTGAGGTAAAGGCGATATTCATTACCGGGGAAGTCGGTGTCGCTGAAGTGTTTGGCCACACAGGCGTTGTAGTTTACTTGAGTATTAATGTAAGTTTTGCAAGATGATGATACCGTATCCGGCAAATCTCTCATAAACTCGCTGTCCTTGGTGGTGCATCTTGATATTCTTCCTATAATCCTTACACACTCATCGTTTCTATCATAAACACTTGAAAAAGTGGGCAGATTTTCGTCTTTTGCCAGAGGACACTTCAAGGAAAGGCTTGGAGTAAAAGTTCTGTTTTCTTCAAAATACCCTGTGCATTTGTTGGTACGGAAAGAAATGCCTATGGGGGAGAAACCCTTGGTCAAAATCACTTTGTCTTTTTGTTGCAAAACAACATCATCCTCTGCTCTGGTAAAAGGAAAAGGCAAAACAGAAGCTTTGCCTATAACGGCATAATATCCGGTAACTTCACTTTTTAAATACCAACCGGTTATTTTCACAGTCTCTTTGGTTCCGAGACGGGTAGTGATGGTCATATATTCTCTGTTTGGGTCGGTTTGTTTTCGTCCCGATATGCCGGACATACTGATTTTGGTGGAATATGGAGAAAGTCTGGCCTCTTTCGTTTTCTTGCTGAGACTTTCTTCAAGTTTTTTTATGGTTGCTTCGGTCGCTTTTATTTCTGCCGCCACTTCTTTATTGGGTGAAGATCCCAAATTCTGATTAGTTGCTCTGGTTGCGGTTCCAACCGAAGAAGATGTATTCGTGCTACTGCTTTTGTTTAAATTGGCTTTTTTAAGCGGACTATAAGCAAGTCCAACCAAAACAAGTAAAGCAAGGACTACTACGATAGGTTCTTTCATTTTATTTATAATTTATCTGGTGTTTTGGACAAAAATGAGCGCTTCGGCTCCCAACTACAATTTTTTCAATTATACCACCACACCCACGTTTTTTACATTTTTGCCCTTTAAGCCCATAAGCATACTGCATTTCTTGATACCTGCCCCTTTTGCCTTGGGCGTCGCGGTAATCAATGTAAGAGCTTCCACGGGCCCCTATGGCTTTATTTAGAATCGGCCTTATAGATTGGTATATTTTTTTAAGCTCAGCCTCTTTAAGACCCGATGTTTTTTTGGTTGGATGTATGCCGGCTAGCCACAGAATTTCATCGGAATAAATATTGCCTATACCGGCGATAACATTTTGGTCCATTAAAACACTTTTAATTTTTCCGCCCTTGTTCTTCATAATTTCAAAGAATTTTTTGAAATTAAAATTTTTATCAAACGGTTCGGGCCCCATTTTTTCAAATTCTTTTGAAATTTTCTCAGTCGGAATAATAATAACTTTAGCGAATTTACGCATATCGCAAAGAGCCAAATGTTTTCCACTTGATAAACTAAAAACAAGATGAATAAATCTATTGAGCGGATCTTTTAAGTCTTCCGGTTCAACAGCTTCCCACTTTTTATTTCCCTCTTTTGTTTTTTTGGAAATTGAAAATTGAGAATTGGAAATTCTTTTGTACTTTCCGTACAAAAGATGTCCCGTCATTTTTTGGTGAACGAGAATGGTTTTGCCGCCCGTAAGACCGATCAGAATATTTTTCCCTCGCCGTTCAACTTTCAGAATTTTTTCCTTAATGACATCTTTTTTTATTTTTTTAAATTTTGGGATGTCAGTCCAAACATCCGTGATTTGAAGTCCCGGCAGGAATTTTTTTAAATCGGTAACTATTATGTGTACTTCAGGCAGTTCGGGCATAAAAATGTATTAAGGAATAAGTATTACGTATTATGGAAAACCCTTTGAAGTTCTTCTCTGGCTACTGTGGCATCGTCCCATTCCTGTCTGGCGCCGTTGGGGCCCATAATGTATGGGTCGGTGCCTTTACCGGTGATAAGCACGGCAACTTTTTCGTTAGTATTTTGTTTATCCCGCGAAGCTAGGGCGAAGCGGGACGCCTTAGCGATTGCCGTTTTTATAGCTTTTCTCCTATCCATAATTATTTCTATCGGCTTACTTTTGATTCCTTTTTTAATATCTTCTACAATTTTGTTGGGGTCCTCGTCATACGGGTCTTCGTTGGTTAAAATTATTTGGTCGCAATATTTGTCTGCAATTTTGCCCATCTCCTCTCTTTTCCATTTATCTCGGCCACCGCCGGTGTTGCCAAGCACGCAAATCAATTTGTGTTTGGGTGTGTAAGCTTCATAAGCTGCTTTGAGCGAGTCGGGTGTGTGGGCATAATCAACCACTACATCAAACTCCCTGCTTGCCGGCAGGCTGGCTGGCCACTTAATTTTCTCCATTCTACCTCTTATAAAATCTATATTTTCAAGACCTTTTTTTATTTTTTCGTCAGAAATTCCGGCAAATTTGGCATAAGCGATTGCCCCCAACATATTTGAAACATTAAAAATGCCAGGCAACTTGCTGTGAATGACTAATTTTCCAACCTGGAAAGAAGAACCTCTCTCATCTACCTTAACCGATATGGCATCGTGGAGAGAGTAGGGTATTTTATTTTGTATATTAAGAGCCAAAAATTTCTCTCCTTCTTTGTCGTCTACATTTGCTATAATTACTCTTTCCTTCCGCCCCTCTAATTCTTTGGCAATAAAAAGTTTGGCCTTCAAATAATTTTCATATGAGCCGTGGGATTCAATATGCTCCGGGGCCAGGTTGGTAAAAATAAGAGCGTTGGGATAAATAAATTTATGGCGGAATTGTTTGGCTCCCTCGCTGGTGAGTTCAAGTACGGCATGAGTGCACCCCGCGTCTACGGCTTCACGCAAAAAATTTTGCATAAAAAATCTACCCGGCATACTCATCTTGAACAGATTTCTTTTTTCTTTTTCTCCTATTTTGAAGCGCAAAGTACCGGCTAAAGCCGTTTTGTATCCAACTGTTTCCAAAATAGCGTTTACCAACTCTACCGTTGTGGTCTTGCCCTTGGTGCCGGTAACCCCGATTATTATGAGTTTTTTGGACGGGAAACGATAAATCAGGGCGCCCAACATGGCCAGTCCATGGTGGTATGCCGGCTGAAAAAATTCAAATATTGGTTTCGGTATAATTTTTTTAAGTATTCTTAACATTTTTTAAATCTTTTCATTTCATTTTCCCAAATTTTTAAGAATATATTTTATTTTTTCATTAGCCCCAGCCAAATCCTTGGGCAATTTTTTGATGGTTTCTTGGATGTCTTTTTCTCTATAGCCCAGAGATTTGAGAGCTTCAAAAACATCTATATCTTCGCTTGTTTTACTTTCTCCTTTTCTGGTTGTTACGAGCTTGCCGTTTAATTCCAAAACAATTTTTTCGGCTGTCTTCCTGCCTATACCGGAAATTTTGGTGAGCGATGAGGTATCTCCACTGCCGACCGCTTCCTCGATTGACTTAACTCCGGCCACACTTATTATTGCAAGCCCCGATTTTGGCCCAACGCCGGACACGGTAATCAAAAGTTCAAAAACATGAAGCTCTTCTTCCGTTTCAAACCCATAAAGGTCGAGAGAATTTTCCCTGACTGCCGTATGGGTCCAAAAGCTTGCTTCCGTGGCTTCCTTTAATTTACTCAAGTAAGAAGGGGTGCTATGTATTATAAAGCCAATCCCACCGGTCTTTACAATGGTTTTGGTGCCTTTCAAATCAAATATTTTACCTGTAATATGACCGAACATAATTATGTATTATGGTATATCAAAAATCAAAAATTAGCATTAGTTGCACAATATTCTTATATATGTTAGTTTATTTTAACTATGCCTATAACAAGTTCAGCAAAAAAAGCACTTCGAGGCTCTAAAAAAAAGAGAGTTTTCAATTTGCGCCGAAAAGACGAAATGCAAAATGTCATCAAAGAATACAAAAAACTGGTTTTGGCCAAAAAAACAGACGAAGCCAAAAAACTTATTCCCAAACTTCAAAAGGCTATAGATAAGGCAGAAAAGAGGGGAATCATAAAGAAAAACACCGCCTCCCGCAAAAAGTCCCGCCTCATGAAAAAAATTTCCAAATAAAAGAAAATCGCCTTCCTGATGAAGGCGATTTTTCGTAACCAAATCCGTGGACGGTTAGAGCAAGATGTCGATTTCTTTGAGAGCTCTGGCCACGACGGAGACCGGGACATTGAACATCCTGATCGCTCCCCGTGGCGGTTTGAATGGAACCGGCCTTTTGAAGCGCTTGAGATTTTTGAACTCGTATCTCCAGTATCCGGCATAAACACCAATGTTTTTCTTGCCGTTAGCGAACTCTCTTTCAATCTGTCTCGCTTCCGCTCGGGTGGTTTTCCTGACGGGAAGAAGGTTGCCCACACCGACAAGAATACCACGGGGAGCGTCTTTGGGGTTAAGGCCGTGTGCTCTCGCTACGTCGCGGGCCGTGCTTGTGGAAGTGTAAAGCAATGTCAGCCCCATATGGCCCCAACGCCACGAACGCGTTTTTGCCGAGAGTTTGCCCCGGAGCAAAAGCTCGTTGTATGGGAACGAATTTGGAAATGCCGGAATGGTATGGCCACCCCTTGCCGCATTTTTCATAAGTTGTCCTCCTTGAACACTAAACAATCTGTCAAGAGACTAGCAGATGTTATCTAAAATATCAATAAATAAATAGTATTAGTTAAAAATCTCGCTGTGCTCCCAGTAGGAATCGAACCTACATTTTAACTTCCGCAAAGTCATGTCCTATCCATTGAACGATGGGAGCGTTTAACAGTCACACATTAACAAAAAAGTGGCCTTTTAGCCACCCAAGAGTTTGCTCTTGTTAATTAAATAGCTATCTCGCTATGATTTTATCAAACCATTTGTGAACCAAAGATTCCGCCAAAAATTCTTCAGCCAAAAATTCTAGGAGAGTGTCGCGGACATCATTTAAATCAACCTCTCCGTTTACGGGAACAATAGTGAGGGGGAGGTATGAGCTCACCGGATGCATCAAAATGCGGGCACCGTGAGTGTGTTCGTCCTCAATCCAAAAAGATCTGAAAGATGCCCAAGGGTAAAGGAACTTGCCGAAAATAATACCCTTACTTGTTACTTTTATGGAAACAATTTTTGTTTCTTTATATGAAAGCATGCCGATGGTCAACCCTGCGATTATAATGAAAATTCCAAAAAGAAAATCGTTAAAATAAAAAGCCAAGACAGATGCGCCCAAAGTTATTACTCCCAGTATCCAATACCAATCGTTACTCTTTTTATCAAAGTGATGTTCGGGCGAGTGCCATTCTAAAATAGTTTCCATTACTTATATTTTAACACACGGAAACTATAAGAAGCTGTGTATTGTGTATATAAAGTGCTCACCCCCTTCTCTTGTTGTAAGAGAAGGGGGTTGGGGGATGAGTTATTTCACTATGCTTCCGGGCAGAACTTCGTTTGGAAGCTTGAGCAACGAAAAGAAACCTTCCCCTGAAAAAGCCATTATCATAGCTTCGCTTCTCATCCCCATTATTTCTCTGGGTTCCAGATTTGTGACAAAGGCGCAAGTGGTACCGATTAATTCTCCCGGAGAAACATATTTGGCTATGCCAGAGAGAACTTGCCTGAGATTTTCTTCATTGAAATCAACAGAAAGTTTAAGTAATTTTTCAGACCCCTCCACCGCTTCAGCCGAAATTACTTTCCCCGCTCTTATTTCCACCTTTTTAAAATCGTCTATTGTGATCATAAATATATTATAAATAGAATATATTTATTGTCCATTTCGTGTTGATGTTGTAGTATCTATGTTTAAGGAGGGGTGCCGGAGTGGTCTATCGGAACAGTCTTGAAAACTGTCGCCTCGGCAACGGGGCCGTGAGTTCGAATCTCACCCCCTCCGCCAATGAAAAAATTACCAAGGGTTACTTTAATTGGAATAGATTGTGTTGATGTGGAAAGAATTCAAAAAGCTCTTGATATTTCTTCCGAAAAAATAGAATTTGTGGAAGTAAAATTGCTCACATCGCTTTCTACAGACGACTCTCGAAAAGTTGAAATACCCCACATTGACTCTGCTGAGGCGTTTTCTGAATTTTGTATTCGTGATTTGGTAAAATATGTTAATACTGATTTTGTTCTGTTGGTACAGTATGACGGATTTATTTTGAATCCGGACTCGTGGACCGATGAATTTTTGAATTATGATTATGTTGGGGCGCCTTGGTTTGTGCATGATGAATTTTGGTTTGAAAAGTTTGATTTTCCAAGAAATTTATTTAATACAACAGTAGTTGGTAATGGGGGATTTTCTTTGAGGAGTAAAAAATTTCTAGAAACCTCCTATAGACTGGCAAATGAAGGCGCTTTTGATAAATATCATCAAGAGGATTTGGTTATGTGTGTCTGGCAAAGAAAACTTATGGAAGATTCTGGTATACTATTCGCTCCGCCAGAAATAGCGGAAAAGTTTAGTATAGAAGGCGAAGACCATATATATAATAATCAGTTTGGTTTTCATAATTTAAAATGGACTGATATTTCAAAATGGATAAAAGAAAATCCAAAATGGAACATTAAACAAATTTCTAAGTAGTAAAATATTTTATGGACTATAAAAAAGAATCATTAAAAAGACATTTGAAATTTGGGGGTAAGATTGAGATTAAGAGCAAATTTCCGCCACTTAAAAACAGAGATGATTTGAGTGTGGCTTATACGCCTGGCGTGGCGGCGGTGTCTCTGCTTTTAGCTGGTGACCCCACCAAAGCTTATAGCCATTCAATAAAAGGGAACACCATTGCCGTGGTTTCAGACGGTTCGGCGGTGCTGGGACTGGGTAACATAGGTCCTTACGGCGCCCTGCCGGTCATGGAGGGCAAGGCCCTGCTTTTTAAAGAATTTGGCAATGTTGATGCTTATCCGATAGTGCTTTCGACACAAAATACGGAAGAAATTATAAAAGCGGTCAAAGCTATAGCACCGACTTTTGGTGGTATAAATTTGGAAGACATCTCATCACCAAGGTGTTTTGAAATAGAAGAAAGGTTGATAAAGGAATTGGACATCCCCATTTTCCACGACGATCAACATGGCACAGCCATCGTAGTACTCGCGGCGCTTATAAACAGTTTAAAATTGGCCAAGAAGAAAAAAGAAGATATTAAAATGGTAATCAGTGGAGCGGGAGCGGCCGGCATAGCGACAACCAAACTGCTTATTAAATACGGAATCAAAAATATTATTTTGGTTGACTCGAAGGGAATTGTAAGTAGGGGGCGCAGAGATTTAAATGATGTAAAAATAAAAATGTCGGCAAAAACCAACCCCCAAAACATTGAGGGCGATTTGGAGCAGGCCATAAGGGGTGCAGATGTATTTATAGGAGTAAGTGCTCCAAACATATTTAAACCGGAATTTGTAAAATTAATGTCGGCTAAAGCCATTATTTTTGCCATGGCAAACCCTGTTCCTGAGATTATGCCGGATTTGGCAAAGAAAGCCGGTGCCTTTATAGTTGGTACAGGCAGAAGCGATTTTCCCAATCAAATCAACAATGTATTGGTTTTCCCCGGTTTATTCAGGGGTGTTTTGGATAATAAAATTAAAAAAATTTCCGATGAGATGAAAATTGCGGCCGCCGAAACATTGGCCGGTTTTTTGAAAAAGGGCGAACTTGGTGTAAACAAAATATTACCGAGTGTTTTGGATAAAAAAGTAGCAAAAGCGATTGCTCAAAAAATGGATAGTTTTAAAATAAAATGAAATATTTAGGGATTGATTTTGGAAGCAAGAGAGTCGGCGTCGCCACTTCTGATGAAGAAGGCAAGATGGCTTTTCCTTATTCTGTTATTTTGAATGGCGAGAAACTTTTTACTGAAATAGATAAAATAATAAAAAAAGAAAAAATAGACAAAATTGTAATAGGGGAGTCCAAAAATTTTGCCGGAGAGCCGAATGCTATAATGAAAGAAATAGAAAAATTTAAAAAAGAACTTCAAGACAAAACAGAATTAAAAGTTATTTTTGAACCTGAATTCATGACCAGTTCTCAGGCCGAGATTATACAGGGTAAAAATGAAATGCATGATGCTTCTGCGGCTGCTATTATCCTCCAATCTTTCTTGGATAAAAATAATACGTGATATAATTTAAATATGAAATTTGGCTTTCTCTATAAATGTTTTCCGCCACCAAAATTTTTGAAGCTTCCGCACATCGGCATTTCTTTTTCCGATGATAATATTAAGGCAATATTTTTTGATAAAACCTCTACCCCGCCATATCTGAAAAGTGTAATTGTACCGATTGAAAAGGGGGCCATTGTGTCCGGAAGTATAGTTAACACAGAAGAAGTTGTTAAAAAACTTTCATCAATCAAAGAAACCTTTAATTTAGAGGTTGTTTTTTTTACAATACCGGACGAATTGATTTATGTTTTTTCCGCTTCAGTGCCGGTTGGTTTGAACAGCAACATAACAGAAAGCGTGGCCTTTATTATGGAAGAAAATGTGCCCCTTCCTTTAAGTGATATTATTTTTGATTTTGTGCCGACCAAAATTGTTCAGTCGGAATCCGAATTCAAAGCGTCTGTGGTTGTAACCGCTTGTGCCAAAAAAGAGGTTGAAAAATTTATAGATACTCTCCGCAAAGCCGGATTTTCGCCAATTGGCTGCATTCATGAATCCCAGGCTGTGGCCGATGCTGTTATTCCCCAGAAATCAACAGAAGCGTTTTGCATAGTTCATGCCAAAGAAAAACGTATCGGAATATATCTGGTAAAAAATAATCTGGTCCACTTCTCTACTCTGAGGTCTATCATGGAGGGGGATTATAAGAAGCAATTTTTGGATGAATATGTGAAATTCTCGGAATATTACTCAAAATATGACACCGGCCAAAATCAGCCCATAAAATCAGTTTTTGTTTGTGGTGAGTTTGAATATGCCAAAGAAGCGGTTGAAGCAATAGTTGATTCACCGGACACGCTCAAAGATGTAACATTATCAAATGTTTGGGCTAATGTTTTTGAAATAAACAAGTTTTTGCCCAGCATTCCTTACGAAGAATCCTTAAATCTGTCCGGACCGATTGGGGCAGTCTTATCAGATATAAATTAAATTTAAACGGAATGAACCTTTTACCAGGTACAGAAAAACAAGCCTTAAAAAAAGATTTAAAACTCCGTTTTATAACTGTGGTGCTATTTATCTTAACGTCTTCATTTTTGATTGGCCTCATAATGCTTTTGCCTTCCTATTTCTTAACAACGGGTTATTTTTCCGACAAGTATTCTTCAAGCATAAAAGACGATGAATCAACAAAAGAAATTTTAAACCTACCGGAAGAAATAAATTCCAAATTAAGACTCTTACAATCAAACACGGGCAACCTGTCAGCGACAGACACTTTTTCGAAAATAATAAGTCAATTACCGAATGAAGTTACTCTAAACTCGATTACCTTTCTCAGAAACCAAAACCATGACGGAAAAGTCGGTATAACTGTTTCAGTTTTTGGAATAGCTACCACCCGAGATTCTCTGGTTTTATTTTCAACACGTCTCATGCAGTCAGGTTCTTTCTCGGTCGTGGATGTGCCGGTTTCAAGCTTAACCAAGAACAGGGACCTTCCTTTTTCCGTAAATATTTTTATTGAAAATTAAAATGAAAAGCCCGATTAATAAAAAAAGAATTATAACAACTGCCATTACGATGGCTTTACTGAGCATCACTCTGTATTTTATCGGTTTGTTTTTTGTTTTGAACAAAATAAATACCATAGAAAATACTTATAACAGTGCCGAATCGGAATCCTCCAAAGAGAAAAAGTTTTGGGCCATTAAACCGATAGCTGAGACAAATAAGGAACTGATACAAACCCTAAGAGATTTCTTTGTTAAAAAAGGTGATGAAGTAAAATTTATAGAACAAATTGAAGGAGTGGCACAATCATCGGCTATTAAATTTGAAATAGTTTCCATTGATGTTGCAAACCAAGAGGGACAATTTGAAGAAAACGTTAAGATGAAGGTGGGGGCAGAGGGACCCTGGAGAAATATAATATCTTTTATAAACAAACTGGAAAAGATGCCCTTCGGAGTTTTGATTGAAAACGTCAATTTGAACACCAAAACCCAAGACAACTGGTCCGGTTTTATCGAATTTATTATTTTTAGAGAAAAATGAAATTTAACTTTTTAAAATTTAAAAAAGATAATTCACCTTCTTTAGAGTCTTTAAAAGTAGAGATTTTTAATGTGGATAAGTTTTGGTTTATGACCCTAGTTTTGTGTTTTGTAATTCTTCTGGTTACCGCCTTGGTTGGTTTTAAACTTTTCTATTCCCTATATTTTGAAAGTTACAAAAATTCTGCTGCGGAAAATTTCGGAAATCTGATAAATGTTGAGAGACTTAAAAGTGCTGTTGAGAATAGAAATAATTTTATAAACGAACAAATATCTTTGCCGAGAGACCCGTCTATATAAAATTTTATTTTGTGCCGTTTATTGAATGACGTTAGAACCTCTTTGTTAATACCAGATGTTTGTTCTTCCTTTGGAATCGTTAATACTTGGTAGTAGTTGAGAGTCATCAGAATCCTTTCCGTTAGTAGATTAACTCTTAAATAAGGAAAATACCAATTCCAATAGAACCTATTCATCTACCACACTCTCCAGTATGTTAACGAAGTTAACATGTTTGTCCATCAGGTGTCCACGGGGTGTCCATCTGTGGACAGGTTACTTGCTTAGGTGTCCATTTTTTGCTATATTTGGACATATGGCAAAAAGTAAGCTTCTACAGCACGTTTTTCCACCAAACTTAAGTAGCGTCTATGACGAGGAATTTGCTAATCAGTTGGCCGGCACCAATGGGTCTGTCGGTAGTTTAAAGCAAATTCCTCGTCTACTTACTAACGCGAATTTACTAATGCGCCCTATTCTTAGTAAAGAAGCGGAGTCCAGTTCGCAACTTGAGGGAACACAAGCGTCCGCTGAGGATGTCTTTAAGATAGATGTTGCTGAACAGACGAAAGAAAAAAGAATGGAGGCTCAAGAAGTTCATAATTACGAATTGGCAATGAGATATGGTCTGGAACGTATAAAAAAATATCCATTGGATAATTTCTTAATTAGAGACCTGCATAAAGTTCTAATGAAAGGCGTAAGAGGAGCACAAAAAAATCCTGGGAGTTTTAGAACAAAAGATGTATGGATTGGACAAAGAGGAACACAGAAAGGGGATGCTAGATATATTCCACCAGAACCAATCCATGTGCCTCAATTAATGGAAGGACTTGAGAGATTTATTAATGGTTTTGGTACAGTAAATCCACTCATGGCTATGGGTATTATACACCATCGCTTTGAGGCTATTCACCCATTTGAGGACGGAAATGGTAGGGTTGGCCGCCTATTAATAACTTTGTTTTTAGTAAAAGAAAAACTTCTAGAAATGCCAATATTGTATCCTAGTGGTTATTTTGAAAAACATAAAAGGTTGTATATGAGTGCACTATCAAAAGTAGATAAAAAAGAGGATTGGCGTTCATGGCTGATGTTCTTTCTCAAAGGAATTGAATCACAAGCAGAAGTGGCCTTAAATTTATCTGTCAAAATTGATGAACTTTATAAAAGAAGTAAAGCTAAAATTGAAAACGAAAGTATGAGTCTCAATCTGATAAAAGTGCTTGAGGCAACCTTTTCCAGACCGTATATAACAGCCTCAATTTTAAGTCGAGATACAAAAATTCCAAGAACAACCTGCATTAGATATCTGTCTAAGTTGGCAGAGAAATCCATCATTAATGAAAAAGGAACTATGGGGCAACAAAGAGTGTATGCAAACGACAAACTAATAAGCGTTCTCCGTAAAATTTAACGATGTAGTTTTGTGCGCCAGAAAATGATTCTGGCATGGTGTTTGAGTATACACTACCCAAAAGTGGTCATTAGGACCTTTCATTTTGATGTATAATTTAATTATGGATAAAAAAAGATTATTTCTGTGGAGTATGTATGATTTCGCAAACTCTATAGTTTTGATAATTTTTTACATATATTTCTCTCAATGGCTTACTATTGAAATGGGGGTTTCTGATTTTTGGTATAACTTTATCTTCACAGCCTCAAGCATCTTGCTTTTACTGACTGCACCAGTAGCGGCTTCAATAGCCGATAAAAGAAAGGTAAAAATGCCAGGATTAAGGATGACAACCATTCTGACATTTTTATTTTTCTTTATAACAGGAGTTATTGTAGCTTTTTACCCAGCGCACGTTGTCTGGGCTATGATTTTTGCAACTTTGGCAATGTATGTGTATCTTTTCAGCTTCACATACTACCACCCGCTTATGTATGATGTTGCCGTTCCTGAAAAACAAGGGTTGGCTTCTGGTTGGGGAATTTTTGGAAACGAACTTGGTCAAATTATAGGATTGCTTTTGGCCATTCCTTTAGCTACAGGAACCATTATTTTGTTTAATGCTTCACCTAGAGCACAAACATTACTACCCTCGGTAATTCTTTTCTTTATTTTATCTCTGCCAATGCTCCTCTTTTTCAAAGAAAAAAGTGTAAGGCAAGATGTTAAAGTTGATATAAAGCAGGAATACAAAGGAGTTGTGAAATCTGTAACGGAAATGTTCAAACTACCTGGGTTGGGGAGATTCTTTTTGGCATACTTCTTTTTTAATGACGCCATAATCACTGCCTCAAATAATTTTGCAATTTACTTGGACAGAGTTTTTGGAGTAAACGACACAGTTAAATCTTTGGTCTTGGTCGGAATAATACTAGTTGGAGCAATAGGAGCACCTATTGGAGGTTGGCTCTCTGATAAAATAGGATGGAAGAAAACTTTAATGTGGTTACTTGTCGGTTGGGTAGTGATTTTTCCAATTTTGGCATTGCTAACTAATTTTTACGCTTTCTTGGTTGTTGTAGTAGCAATGGGAATTTGGTGGGGAGCAATCTGGTCTGTCACCAGAGCTATTGTTATGGATCTAACTCCTCAATCTGACTTGAATCAATCTTTCACTTTTTATACTCTAATGGAGAGATTTTCCACTTTGGTTGGCCCAATATCTTGGGGGTTAATTGTGGTTTTTGTATCAAAAACTGGCGGTTTAAATTATAGAATTGCAATTGCCAGCATGACGGTTTTTATTCTGATAGGATTGTTTATAGCTAGAAAATTGCCAGATAAAAAAATGGTGCGTTAGAACCTTTTTCGTTTTATATCGCGCCAAACGGAACATGGAACAACGTGCATTATGTACACTTATGTGCTTCCGGTAGGAATCGAACCTACATCAAAGCCTTAGAAGAGCTCTGTTCTATCCATTGAACTACGGAAGCATCTCCGTGACTTGCACTAAGTAAATGCAAGTAATCGAAGGGTGCGGGATGGTGAATGACGTTAGAACCTATTTTCAGAGCTCTATCCCAAGCCCTTACATCCCCAGTTTATCTTTTAATGAGGCTAAAATCAATTAGTTTTTGAGAAGGGGTGGGGGTGCAGATTGAAGGGGGTGGGGGTCAAAAGTAATTCTTCTTATCTCACATCCGCACTCACTATTTGTATTTTTTAAAACAGTTATCTTTTTCAGTTTGTAGAGTCGTCCTTAATTTATCAGCCTGTTCTGA
>Ga0208958_1002697_pt1 | contig 14815 bp, 18 predicted proteins | sample RifOxyB1_FD_184032 | JGI IMG/M metagenome (GOLD analysis project Ga0208958, IMG submission 184032) | Soil microbial communities from Rifle, Colorado - Rifle Oxygen_injection B1 (SPAdes) | ecosystem: Environmental > Terrestrial > Deep subsurface > Rock core/Sediment | place: Rifle, Colorado... | reverse complement strand
GAGCCGCTCAACTTTTCTCTGCAGATAGAAACAAACAAAAATCAAATCAGAGTTAAGAATCATTAACTCGAACTTGAGAAAACGACTATTTCTAGCCAATAACTTGAACTTAATATAAAAAATCCGCCTTGTGCCGAGTACGGTACTACGCTCGAACTTTTCTCGACTATTTAATGATACCTCAAATGAGGCACGACTTCTAGCTGAACAGTTGGAACTTTTAAAAGACCATATACAAGTAACTCACTTGACATTTAGTTCAAAATAACCCGCATTTTTGGTCAGCTCGTAGTCAGCAAGACGAGAAAAATCAGACTTGTTGTCAGTAATAAGACGTAACATATCCCCACTAATCGAGTGTCCCGAAATAAGAATGTTTGATGTTATTTTAGATAAAACTCTAATTTCGTTAAGAGCTTTTTTCATTCGTTCGTAAAGTTCTTCGTGTGTTTCTATGCCATATCCTTCTGAGGTATCAAAATACCATCTACTTTCCTGAGTTTTAGGCTTATTTTCTAATTCCCCTAAACCTCTTTCTCTTAAATCATCGATAACTGTAATTTTTGATTTATCTAATCCAATTACGTCGGCAACTGTTTCTGCTGTTTGTCTTGCACGAAGGAGCGGAGAAGAAAAAATTAAGGCAATATTTAATGGTTTAAGCAATACGGCCGTCTCAGCAGCTTGGGATATGCCCGTGGGTGTTAGTGGCGAAAAAGCATCGGCAATAATTTTTTCTGAGTTTGCCACACTTTGACCATGACGTATAAAATACAAATGCTCCATACTTAAGTGCCGGGGGCGGGACTCGAACCCGCATGACCTTAGGGGTCGAGGGCTCTTAAGGCCCTTGCGTCTACCATTTCGCCACCCCGGCTAACTCCATGTATTATATAATATCTGATAGACGGGCCGATGGTGAAATTGGCATACACGTACGCTTCAGAAGCGTATCCCGCAAGGGGTGGAGGTTCGAGTCCTCTTCGGCCCACACACCAACAAAGTATAATAAGCATATGCCGGGATGCTGAAATTGGTATACAGGCACGCTTGAGGTGCGTGTGCCAGAAATGGCATGGAGGTTCAAGTCCTCTTCCCGGCACTTACTTTATATCTCAGGGACGATTAGCTCAGTTGGTTAGAGCATCGCTTTTACACAGCGGGGGTCGGGGGTTCAAATCCCTCATCGTCCACCAAAGTGCTCGAATTTTCATAAGTCTGATCCTGGTATAGATGATGGGGGATAACCGCTAAATATTTTTGAGAGGTATCAAAAGCAACGTAGCGAAAAAAGCTAATTAGGTGTTGTCGGTTTGTATGACCTAAAATTTGACACAAAAGCAGTCGAGTCGGAAATACTTAATCAAAACTCTAAGTCTTTTCGCTAAATACAGGCATAAATTGACTTTTATAGGTCATATATATACAATCCGTATCAACATGGCAGCCAGCGGTAAAGAGCAGAAAAATCTGTTTCTCGAAGGCTTGGGTAACACGGATTCAGCTTTTAAGCAGTTTAAGGATACTTTGGCTAGAGCATCTTGCGAGATTAACAGACACGATTCAGAAGCGGTAGCAACCCAAGACATGGCCGCCTTAAGACGAGAATTGCACGTTGAATTACTTCCAGATCGGGACCAGAAGCTTTTTAAGAGTCTTACAATAGGCAAGGTCCGTAGTTATAAAAAAGCCTATCGAATATTTGATCCATACACAAAAATTACCCTGGACCAGATAAGGGCCATGACCCCTGATCAGTTAATGAATTTGGCTCTAGTTCGAGGCGTAATGAGTATAGCCGCCAGAGTATATTTAGCCAGATATATAAAAAAAATCCATCTCCAAATAATCAACCACCACACCGGCGATATAGCTGGTGCACATTGGTGGGAGTTTGGAAATACAAACACGCTTTTATCGATTTTTGATAATAAGGCAAACTTCACGGATCCGAGAAGAACATTCCATGAAGCACTAACCAATCGACCATTAGGAATTCACATGCCAGGGGGAATGTAGAACCTAAATCCGGGGGAAATAGCCCGCACAATCACATCCCATATCGTCAATATAAGTTCTTTTGCTATAATTCTCTTCGGTACATACGACAATTCTAAATTGCCGAGATAGCCAAGTTGGTCACGGCGGGCGCCTGAAGAGCGTCAAATATTGGTTCGATTCCAATTCTCGGCACAAGTTTATCTCGCTTCGAATTTTTGACTACTTTGACTTGGACTCCGAACCTTTTTACCTAATAAGTTTAGTGGAGTAAAATAACTAAATTAGATAATTATTTAACAATTATGCCGGAAGACCTAAGTATAGGTGATTACGTCAAAGAAGGTGTTTTAAAATTTAACGAGAAAATTACAAGATTCCGATCTGAAAAAATTGCAAAATCCGCCGTAAACAGATTCGTTGTGGGGGATCAAGTTGAAATACAAAAGTTTACTGCAGATAGTGACTCAGTTATTGTATTAAAAAACTATTATCCGGGAGCTATATTCCGTCTTTATATGGAAAACGATAATAAAGTAGCACACCGCTATTTATGGTTCGTGATCGGAAACAGCAATTCACTTGGAATACCGGATGTATTTGAAATAATACCAGGTTCGGCAGAATACGACCCTACTAATGATAAAAACCTTAAATTGTCCCGCGATTGGAATTTATCTCCTGTTCAAATAAGGAAAAAGGAATTTACTGCTTTTGAGGCTAAATGGGCATTAGGATGGGCGAGAGACGAGGCAACTCCAGATAAGGACTGGGCTCCTTCCGTAGAAGTTGATGTTATGACAACTGGAACGAGAGAGAAAAAACGATCTAGTAAATTGACTGGTCATTCTTTAACTTCATTAAATCCTTCTCTACAGCCAATTTGATTTAGTTGTATAGCTAATAAAGTAACTTCATCGTTTCCGTCTCTAAAGTACCCTTTAAACTCGGCAATAGGTACGACTACAAGCCTATTCTCGGCACACAAAATATCTAATCAAAATAGCTCACCCAAACTTGGAGTCAAACTGAGCCTGCATGTAATCCAGGAATTTGAATAATAACCCATTAATAGTATCGTAATCATGTGACCTTAATTCGGTTGCCGTTTCGATAAAAGGTAGTGATTTATATTGTTCCAACTCATGTGAGTTGTTATTAATCATGCCTTCCATAGATTCTTTCGTAAACTCAAAATGGCACTGAAACCCATAAATTTTTGGTGAATATCTGACTATTTGTCTGGGACAACCCTTGCTAAAGGCTAAAACAGCCGATTTTGGTGTTAAGCCGGGCATATCACCATGCCAGTGGCCCACAGCAAACTTATTTGGGAAAGTTGAAAAGATCTTATCTTGTTTTCCAGCTTCAGTTAGCTCAAGGTCAAAAACACCGATTTCCCGATTTGGGCTATGGTCAAATTTTGCCCCCAATGCTTCACCAATTAGTTGAGCCCCCAAACATATTCCCAAAACTAACTTATTTTCGTCAATGACCGCCTTAATAAATGCAATTTCTTGAGCGGAATGAAAATGTGGACATTCCTGCTCGGTAGTAGCCGGACATTGCGGACCACCCATTACAATTAAAAAATCTATATCCTGAATGTTTATTGGCAACTTATCATTTAGAGAAAAACGAGTATGAGAAACTTTGTGATCGTGTTTTCTGGCCCAATCTAAAATTGCCCCCGGAGCTTCAAAACTTTCGTGCATCAATATGTGTATATTCATGGTTATCCGATCTCAAGAGTAGTAACCCCGAAAGTTTTATTCAGGTCAACCTTTGGCAGCTCTTTTGTATACATTCTGGCCGTTTTAAAAATTGGTTTCAAATGATATTTTTTCATCATACTAACTGCTTGTTTATTAACTTCTGGAACATCAATAAACACCTTATTTCCCTTTCCAACGTGACTTCTCAAGCTCTGAAACAGAATTTCAGCGATTTTAGCCGAATCTGCAAATAGGGGACCAACTTTGAAACCGTTTATGCATTTACGCACCATTCCATATCCCGAAACTTTTCCTCTTTCAACGTAAGCTACGGCCAAGCTTTCTGGCTGTTTAAACCATGTGCTTAAAAAGGATTCCCTGGAAACAGGAAAAACATCTTTGTCGTAATCTGCTACGTCAGCAAAAATGCTTTCAGAGATAGTAACTATCTTGGGATTTTTCACTTCGCTAATTTTCCCCATTCCTTCATACCGGACATTGCCGTAGGCCAATTTGAATCCAGATTTTTTATAATTTTCTTGTTGATCCTCAACTCCGTCTAAGCCGATATTTTGATTAGGTAAATGTTTTATTGCCTCTTTCCATAATCTTAAACCGTATCCCAGTCCTCTGAATTCAGGTTTGACTATATAAAACCCTAAAAAGCCGAATTTATTTTCATAAGTCACTGCAGAAATCGAAGATATTGGCTGATTGTCCAAAAATCCCAAATAAAATCCTTTGTCGTCTATTTCGTAAAAAGCATCAATATCATGCAAACCTGGATTCCAACCTTCCTTAGCCGCCCACTCGACCATTATTTTCATTTCCTCTTTCTTAGCTGGACGAATCTCATACCCCATGGACATATTTTACTACTAATTACTATGTGCTTAATTAGGCAAGTACATGTATTTCTAAATTCAGAACTTACTGTTCACCTTGTCATTCAATTTAAGTTGTATCGGCAGGTACCAAATTATTCGATATCTGCCGATACTTCTGATTACTGATTACTCTGTTCCGCTTGGTTCATCCAGAGTTACTACAAAACCTTCGGTTCCGCTTGGTTCATCCAGAGTTACTACAAAACCTTCGGTTCCGCTTGGTTCGTCCAACAAGTATCCGACACCTGCAAAATTTCTAGACATATCTACTATCACCTCCCTTCCCTTTTTTCACAAAAGTAATTATATGAGTGCGTCAATAATAAAACAAACATCCATTCACATCTTCTGTTCAGCCATACCTGCCTGTGCGTAGACACTTTCACTGCTTCAGATAATTTTTGATACAAAGACAACTCTTAACGCCAAACCTTGCAAAAAGAAAAACTGAGGCATACAGTGTACTTGGGTACTAGCAAAAAATTATATATACAAATACAAAAACCCTCTTACGTGACTCCTGAAACCATTATTCTTCCGTTTTTTTACGCCGCATACCTGATATTTTTCCTTTTGGCTCTAATTGGAATTTTTGGCTTAATTTCAAAAAAAATCAGCCTGTCTCAGCTGCTGGTTAAAAGAAATATCGCCATCTATATCGGACTTGGAATAATCATCTTCTTGATGATCCACGCTTACGAGTTATTTTGTATCGATATTATCTGTATGGCCCTCGAAGGACAGCCGCTTTCTCCGCGCTGCGGATTTACTTGCGCAGGGCTTACCGAATCCCAAACGATGATTTTTTACCCTACTTACTCATTGATCAGAAGCATGGCCATCCCTATTTCGATTCTGTTGTCTTTATTCGGTTCGGCCGGCCTGCTCACCCTGAAAGCTAAGTCAAACAAAAGTCAGTCCCCGCAATAATACTTCGGGTATATCTGCCACCGTCCACCTTTTTTGCCAAAGCAATCGTCTGACAGTATCAATAATAAAACATTCCGAACACATTCAATTTTGTCGCTCTAGCCTGAATGCAGACATCGATTCAAATTAAAGACTTGTTTTATGTTCAAATCTCAACCTTCAACACTAACCCTTGCAAAAAGTAAAACAATGGATTACAATGTACTAGTACATTAGTACAACGAATACAAATATATATGAAAATCAACTATTCAGACGAACTTGTAGACGCCCTGCTGCAAGTCGAAAACAAAAGCGACATGCTTGAGTTATTAAAGGGTCTTTTGACCCTCGGCGAGATTGCCGAAATTTCCCGTAGGCTCAAAATCGTCAAAATGCTGAAAAGCGGCCTTTCCCAGCGTGAAATTGCCGAAAAACTCAAGGTTGGTATCGCTACAGTTACCAGAGGATCAAAAGAAATTAAACTAGGCAGATTCGATGGTGTATGAAACTAATCGCAAAAAGAAAAATGCAATCCAATTGGCAACAGCCCACTCTTTTTAGAGAGGGTTTGTAATGCAATAGCATTTTTATATCACCTAACCCTCCAAAACGGAGGTTTTTTTATTTTAATAACCTAAATCATGTCAAACAAAGAATCAGAAATTAACATTGCTCGTCCAAACAAAGGAAGCCCCAATTCTGGGGGTAATTTAAGTGGCGTGTCCCCAGAGTCGGGGCAACTTTGGCAAAGCCCATCAAGAAATTAGGCAAAGTGCGTCATTTATTTATTCTCTGGACGAGACCGGCGAATGTGACATAACTCTTCTGGGCGGCAAAGCTTTCAATCTTGGAATCCTTAGGCGGGCTGGTTTACCAGTTCCTGACGGTTTTTGTGTCACAACCGATGCTTATGATCACTACGTTAGAACCGGCACTCTCCCTGACGATTTAATAGCCCAACTTGAAAACATAAGAAAACAGCTCGGCGGAAGAATCGCTATCAGAAGTTCTGCAAATTGCGAAGACGGCGAGCAGTTAAGCATGGCAGGGGTATTTCAAAGTCACTACCTAAATAAGGAGGATAGTCTTCAGGTAGTAATTGAAAGCATCTACTCCCACGCCAGAAGTGCTGAAGTTGAGGAATTTGTGGCCTTGCACGGCAAACAACCATCCGAAATAAAAATGGGCCTGATCGTACAAAAATTAATTGATCCCGAAAGATCTGGGGTCGTCTATACAGGGATTAGAAGCGGGGACATATTAATCCAGTACGTCGGGGGGTTCGGATCAGAACTGGTGGATGGAAAAACTCACGGAAGTGCCATTGTTCTTGATAAAACCGGATCAATCCGGGCATCGACCGGCTTTGAAACTCTTCCCATTTCACCGAAGGTTATTAAGCAGATAAAGGATTATTCTGCAACCATCGAAAATATCTACAACGGCCAGCCTCAGGACATTGAGTTTGCCAGCGCGAACGGTCAAGTGCATATCTTGCAGGCCAGAAGATTAACCGCCGATTTAGGAAAAGTTGAAATAGGAGAAACATCGCAGGAATGTTTGGAAAGAACTAAATTTAAACTAAGACAACTGTCCGCCAATGAAAAGGGTGAATTGGGGACATCAAATGTCATATTTAGTGATGCCAATTTCAGCGAGCTACTCCCCAAACCTACCGAAATGGATTTTGGTGTGTTTGCATACATTTTTACCGGCAGCAACGGCATTCCCGGAGGCATCCAACTTGGCAGAATGGACATGGGCTACCCGCTGGGCGAAGAATCAATCGGCTACATGGCCTACATAGGAGGCAGGCCGTATTTTAGTATCGCCAGAGACGCGGCCACCTTCTACGCGGGTTTTCCCGACACCAGGCTGGAATATTTTAGGACCCTGGTTGAGGAATATCTCAAAGCAATTCAGTTAGATCCTGATAAAGGGGCTTACCCGGAAATGGGTTTATATCTCCAGGATCCAACCCTAAAAGATCTCCAAACCAGATTTGGGGATAAAGCCCCGGCCTATTTTGAGATTTACCGGAATTTTGCCGCCGGAATGCATCAAAATGCCGACAATTTCCTAGGTCAATTCAAAACCCGGGAGTCACTGGAAATGGCCGCCTTCGTCAAAGCCGGGCAGCAGGTCGATTTAGACAAGCTCACAAACAAACAGCTGGTTGAACATTGCACCGGAATTTTAGAGCACCTCAGAACTCACTCCTGTGTAAATTTCGTCAAGTCCGCCCGATTGGGTTTTTATTATTCTCAAAGACTGCAATCGTTGTTAAGAGAAAATGTGGGACTTGGCAGTGATGCGGCAGAACAAATTTTCGCCCGCTTAAGCCAGGGTCTTGAGGGCAGCGCCATAACTCAGGTAAACATATCCATCGCCGACTGCGAAACCGAACAGGAAGCAATAGCCGTTGCCACTAAAAGCGTGGGCCACTTCAGTACCGCTGAAATGTTAGAAATAAGACATCCGCGACTAAAGGACGATCCTACAGCTCTTTTCGCATATGTCACAGGCATTCGCCAGTCCGGGCAATATAGTCAGGATTTTGAAAAACAAAAAACGGAAAGACTGGTTACCCAGCAAACTATTTTAGAAAACGTCTCGGGGCAGGAAAACCAAGAATTAGAAAAAGTAATCCAGGCTTCGCAAACTTACATGGCCCTGAGAGAAACTATCAAATATCTTTTTACCCAGGAGTATTCTTTACTAAGAGATGGTCTCCAGGTGTTGGGATATCGTTTGGGTCTGGAAGCTGGAGATATCTATTTTATTTACCCCAGGGAACTGCCTGGCTTGATAGCTCACCCCCAAACGTTTACCCATCTAATCCAATCCCGAAAACAATCATTTTCCAATTATGAAAAACTCAATCTGCTGCATGTAATCAGAGAATCGGACATCGAAGCTCTTGAGTTATCTTCAAAAGGCGAGGACGATTTCGTTGAAGTTAAAGGTAAATTTCTTGCCGAAGGGCAACCGGTAGAGGGCGTCATAGTAAATCTGGACCAGTGTGACAATTTCGACCAGATAGCTCAAACAATTGATACCTACAGACAACAGGAAGTCCCAATAATTTTAGTGGCCACCCAGATGAACCTGGGCCACGATCCCTATATTGCCATATCTTCGGGATTAATCCTTGAAAATGCCGGCATTGTTTCTCATGGGGCCCAAAGAGCCAGAGAGCTTGGCAAAGGGGCCATTGGCGGCATTAAATCAGGCAGGCTTAAAACCGGCACCATGGTGTTATTTGATCCTGTTAACAGGCTGGTCAAGAAAATCAGGTAGATATGAAAAAGATTACTTTTATCCGTCATTGTTTGCTAGAGCCACCATACAACGATTACTCGCGCCTGACGTTTAACCGGATTTCCGGCCTGGCCATAGATCGAATTTCACCAAATATTCATCCTGAATCTCAAAAGCTGCTTCTGGAAAAGTTTGATTACAAAAAGCTTAAATCTTTTGATTTGATTCTTTGCAGTCACTCTAAAAGAACAAAGCAAACCGCAGAATTGTTTCGAAAATTTGCAAACAAGAATCAGGAAATTAGAGTGCTTCCCGAATTAAGCGAGATTTCCTTTAACCCTAAAGCTCTCACTACTCAAAAGGAATTTATCAAACAAGGACTGGGGGTCATTCGGACCTCTTTGTTTCATGGAATGAAAAACGGACAAGGAGCCGAAAGTTTAGACGCTGTACTACTCCGGGCCCAAAAACTAAAAGACGAGTTATTAGAATTACCCTTTAACAATATCCTTTGCGTTACCCATAGTTTCTATATGAGAGTCCTCAGGTTATTTTTTCTGGAAAAGTTAACCAAAAGTTGTGACATTAGTGAACTAAAACTAATAAATACAACCGACCACCACCACCTTGAAGGATTTGAAGTAAATATATAAGTAGCACATATATTTCTGTACGTAGGACTCCATCAACTTGGTGTTTGTTTCGTGGGTAAAAGCTAACCTCAACATTAATACTTAATTGATTTTTGTTTAAGAAATGCTATCATCCAGCTATGCCTTGTGCTCACTTTATCGAAGCTTTACAACAAGCTAGAAATGACGTCATAGTCCTAAGTCAGGCCAGCCCAGGAGAAAGAAAAAAGGCTGTAGTTAAGTGTCCCGTGGAAAATTGTTTGGTCTATGCATCAGCCATAGCTCTAAACGGCACAGTTCAGGGGTTGGGTGTTGAATCTATCGTTAATTGTTCAGAAACTGGTTTATCTCCTACCCGTTCAACAACTCCTCCATCGGCCCAGCTACACGGCTAACACTCTCGCATATTTTTCTCCGCCCTTAACAACATTCTTTTGGTTTCTTATAGTTTCTGCATGCGAATTCTCAGATTTGTTAAAAAGTTAACCATAGGTAGAAATACTAGTGAATTGATTTCTAACATCGACAAAATTGCTTGAAAAATCTATAATGATTCGCAATCGGCGCGGCTATGGTTCAATGGTAGAACTTCTCCTTGCCAAGGAGATGACACGGGTTCGATTCCCGTTAGCCGCTCAAAAGTATGAAGCCTCAGATTTCCATCGGAGCTTTCTTTTTAGGAGCTCCCACGCTGCTGTTTGTTTCCTTCTTGCTCTTGTCACGTCTTCCCGCTTCTCCCCAAAGCCCAATTCCAGGTAGTGTGTTATCCTCAACCACCGTCAGTGAGGATTATTTATATCCGCAGAGTATTGGCACTTTCGGCACCACCGACGCCCGGGTCTATATTATTAAAAACTATTTAAAAAAGTACTCATCTCCGCTAGTTCCTTTTTCTCAGGAAATCGTTGATATTTCCGACAAGTACACTCTGGATTACCGGCTTTTAGTGGCCATAGCCAGGCAGGAATCAAATCTTTGCAAAAGAATTCCGGCCAATTCCCATAATTGCTGGGGATTCGGAATTTACGGAGACAAGGTTACCCGCTTTGACAATTACCCTCAGGCTTTGGAAACTGTCGCCAAAACTCTCAAAAAAAAGTACATCGACATCGGTCTGACCACCCCGGAAGAAATTATGGCTAAATATACCCCTCCGTCGGTCGAGCTGGGCGGTCCCTGGGCCAAAGGGGTTAACCAATTCATGCTGGATTTGGAATAAACATATGCCGGCTCATTACGACGATCCCAATTATTCATACCTCCAATACTGGCAGGACCGAAACTACGAACATTTAAGCGAAGTTTTCGCCATTCAAAAGTTATTGGGAAATCTTAAAGTCGGCACGGCTGTCGATATCGGTGGGGGATATGGCCGGCTGATTCCTACGCTATATCCGTTTGCTAAACGCTTAACTCTAGTAGAACCGTCTGCCAAACAAAGGCGGATAGCCAAATCCCAGCTTAGCCAGATCAAAAATCTGACTATCGCCTCCGGCACGGCCCAAAAAACCCATCTTCCTGATTCCTCTCAGGACCTGATTACCTTAGTTAGGGTCATGCACCACCTACCGGACCCTCAGGTAGCCCTCTCCGAACTCAATCGAATCCTAAAACCCCACGGCTTAATCATTCTGGAATTTGCCAACTCATACAATTTCAAAGCCAGAATCGCCAGTTTAATCACCGGCCGGCCGATCCTGCCCATCCCCATCGAAAAAAGAAGCCTGATTAACATTAAGCGCCAAACAATCCCTTTTGTGAATCATCATCCGCAAACTATCCAAAAGCTCCTTCGAAAAAGCGGGTTCGTGGTCAAATCCCAGTTGTCAGTTTCCAATTTCAGGTCACCTTTAATCAAAAGGTTTGTACCACTGCCCATTCTTCTGTTTCTTGAAAAAAAGCTTCAGTCGCCCCTGGGAAATCTGTATTTTGGCCCTAGTATCTTTCTTTTACTTGACAAACAGACTAACCCATAGTAATATACATCTAGGTTTCGTGGTTTGGCCTAACCGCCTCACTGTGAAATTTTATTTAAAAAGCCTCGGCACTGGGCAGGAGCCGGGGCTTTTTTTTGTGCCCTCGTCTCCTGATATAATTCATTTGCCAGGGCGGATGGTGAAATGGCAGACACGCAGGCTTTAGGAGCCTGTGACCGCAAGGTCGTGGAGGTTCAAGTCCTCTTCCGCCCACAATTTCGATATCAGAAAGCGCAGGCTGTTCAACCGTCCCGCGCAAGCGGCCCAAAAAACAGCTGCATCCGCTTGCTTACAACTCGCCATGGGGTAGCTATATAAAATATCAAGCAGCAAACGCAAAAATTTTAATGAGCTTGGTAATACCCTTATTTCGGCATAACTTCAGTAAAAATTAACACTAGCAAAGCGTCATCCAAAAACAAGTGTTTTGACAGTAGTGATAACATGGGTTTGTTGAAAAATTAATTAGGAGGAAAAATGACTAACCCAGACATATTGCGGAGACTAGACCAAACAATTGCAGAACAAAACACTGATTGGAACACAGTTCTCGGCCTTGTCGCAGAGGCATATGCTTGGATGCCGTTTAAATCACATGCCCTTTATGACCCGGAAGTCGAAAGCGCACAAAAGTATAACGAAGATCAAATTCGAGCATTGCGTTCTTCACCAAGAAAGCTAGCTAGGGCAGTAAGAATCAAAACCGAGCTCGCAGAAAAATCACATCTTCTACTTGCTGCTGCGCATGAGAAATATGGAAGTGCATTCTTGCCTAGATGGTCGGAGAAGCACATGGATATACATGGCAAGTACTGGGACGAAGTGAAGGCAAGTATGGAAGGACAATTTGAGCAACTTGAAGATGACAACCAAGTAACAAGTTTAGCTATACTTCTTACTTTTGGTATGAGGTTAAATATACCGACTGGTTGGTAATTAGTTACCCTTGGGGGGAAACGTTCTATTTTGTTTGTGCACGCCCACCAAATCTATACCACTTATCTCCTAAAAATCCGGTTACTTCAGGTCTGATTAACTCTCCTCCTAAAAGTTCAGCCGGGTAAAGCGTAAACAGACCGAATCTGTCATTTACTTTGTCCACCGCTCCCAATAGCTTCTGTCTGGAATCAACAATCGGCAGTTGGCAATTTTCAGTCAAATTACTGATTCCCACTCCGGCAAATCTTACTCCCGGTAGTGGTTTTTTTTCATATTCCCTCCAAAGTAAGTCAAAAATTATCTGCGGATCCCCAGTAGGATTTTTAATAGTTTTTCTGGCCCAGAAACTGCTTTCCCTTAAGCTAGTAGTCAGAATCAGACACACCGTTCTGCCCCCCAATCCCATCTCCCGCAATTTACTGGCTGCTTCCTCCACTAAATTTCTCACCAGCCTGAGAACGGCTTGTTTTGAATTAAGTTCCCGATAAGTCGTATAGGTTCGCGACACGCTTTTGGCCGGTTCCAATTCTTCAATAGTCTGCAAAGACGCTTCGCCCTCAAGCCACACTAGCTTTCGGATTTCTTCCGGCAAATTAGGTATTTTTCTGGCCTGTCCCAAAGTTGTTACCCCTATATTTTCCAAGTATTTGGTTCGGGATCTGCCGATCCCGCACACTTCCTCTGTTTTTATCTTTTCTGTTTCTTGTAAATAATTTTCCGGCGTCAAAAACACCAGCCCGTCAGGCTTTTGCATTCCTGAAGCCAGTTTTGCCGTTATTTTGTTAAACGAAACCCCCACGCTGCATTTCACCCATTCTCCCAACTGCTGTCTGATCTGCTCTTTCATTTCCAGAACCATCTGCAGTTCACCTCCGGCAAAAACCCGGCGCGAATCGGTTACGTCCAAAAACACCTCGTCAATCGAAAACACTTCCACAATAGGGGAGAAGGCCGTCACTATTTTTATCATTTTCTCAGTCTGGGAAAAATATTTTTCCATATCAGACGGCACAAAAACTATTCCCGGACATTTCTTTTTTGCTTCCCACACCGTCGATCCGGTTCCCACTCCGAACTTTTTGGCTTCCACTGATGCTGCAATCACACACCCCCGGCCTTCTGCTTTAATTATTCCCACCGGCCGGCCTCTTAGATACGGGTTAGCCTGCTGCTCCACCGTCGCAAAATACGAATTCATGTCTAAGTGTAAGATGGAGCGCAGTGTCCTATCCTCCATACCAAATCCTCCTTATCCAAAAGAAGTTCAGCCAGCATCGTTCCCGTATCCACCGAAAATCCCAGAAATACTTTTCCTCCGTCCTTTCTTTCAAACTTTAAAGTCACTCGTTTTACTTCATGTCTTCTGCCGCCCCAGATAAAACGCAAAGGGATTACTTTTCTGCCCCAAAATCCTACTTCCACTCCGATTTCTTCATTTGTCTCCATAACTCCATTTGTAACCAAAGTAAACCCGAAAGTCAATAACCAAACGTGGGTTTTTCTATCAGCTTGCGTCAAACATTTACATGGAAATACCCCGTCACTGGCGAATCAAAAAACAACGCCTCGGATTAGTAGGCGAAGTCTGTCCCCATTGCGACGCCAAACTCTTTCCGCCCCGAGACGTTTGTCCGGAGTGTAGTCAACTGGTACACGGATTAATAAGAATAGCTGTTTCAGAATCCGAGATAAAAACTGAAAACCAACCGGTACCTGCATATTGAGCCTCACTCCTGAATATAGTATTATCCGGCTGAAATGAAACTCTATTCCAAACAAACCCTGGCCACATTGGGCTTACTCCTTCTTTTTGTTTTTTACCTTAACTACAATCGTAGTCAAAGTCTTCCCTCCGGACTTTTAACTGAATCAGAACCCGTAACCGTCAACATTCCCACCACCACTCCCGAACCGTTTTTGGGTTATCCCAGTTTCGAAATTTCCACTACTAAAGGCAATTTCACCGTCCAGTTAAGACCCGATCTGGCCCCCGAATCCGTTTTTAATTTCCTTAAAAAGTGGTCTCAGGGTGATTGTAACGCCACTTCGTTTCACCGGGTTGAAGATTGGGTAGTTCAGGGCTGCGACCCCAAAGGCGACGGTACCGGAGGCTTAACCGAACTTCCCACTGAGGCCTCAGGAGAAAGTTTTACCAGAGGCAGCCTCGGTGTAGCCAGAAAACCGTACCCAAAAGACAAGTCTAACGACAGCCAATTCTTCATCGCCAAAAAAGACTCCCGGTTTTTAGACGGAGAATACACTTACTTAGGAAAAGTCGTCTCCGGCATGGAAGTGGTAGACACTTTAACTACAAATGATAAAATTCAAAGCATCATTCCTTTAACCAAATAATTCATATGGCTACCAAAACCAACCCCGAAAACCTCATCCGCCACGAAAATGGCACCATCGAACTGAAAATCCGTATCAGCTGGCCGACTATCGAAGCCGCCTTCAAAAAAGAACTGGCCAAAGCCTCCGACCAGGTTGAAGTT
>Ga0208958_1002693_pt1 | contig 14835 bp, 14 predicted proteins | sample RifOxyB1_FD_184032 | JGI IMG/M metagenome (GOLD analysis project Ga0208958, IMG submission 184032) | Soil microbial communities from Rifle, Colorado - Rifle Oxygen_injection B1 (SPAdes) | ecosystem: Environmental > Terrestrial > Deep subsurface > Rock core/Sediment | place: Rifle, Colorado... | reverse complement strand
ATTATATTAGGCATAGGTGTTATAATAGGAAATTCTTGAAACTCCATTCCCGATTCTAAAAATACACCATTTATTTGTGGCGTGGATGTTGGGGTTAGTGTGGGCATTATAGTCGGCGTGATAAAGAGTGTCAGTGTTGCTTGATTATTATTTTGATTACCGTTGTCATTGATTCCTAAAAAATCACCGATAGCACCAATAATTTTCCCAAAAAATGTTTCTTTTTGATTATTTAAAAAAGCTTGATCATTTTTTAATCTATCAACTTCTTTAAAAAACAAATCAACTAAACCCGCGCCATAAGAAACAGCTTGTTTAGAAAGATGAGACCAATAACTATTGTGGATCAATTCATCATCAATTGATATATTTAAACCACTGGAAACAACCAAACCACTACCTTCTCTTCTGGCCAAAAAATATTTACCCAATTCATCTTTCTTGATAGAAAAAATGTATTTCCCCTTAATTTCAGTGTCTAAATAATTCCACTCTGGTAATTTATAACCACTTTGCATTCCAATAGTTTCTTTACTATAAAAATGATTATTAGAATAAACAGCTAAATTATGAAAATAATCTCCTAGATTTGAAAGTATAATAGGCAACTTCAAACCAGTTACACTAATATTACTGCCAAATTTTTTAGCAACATATTCTTCGTACGGATCTCCAGATATATGTGGGTCATTTCTTGTATGCGCTGGCACTGCCATATCTTCTAATAGATGCAAAACATGTCCTAAGCTTTCTAATGCTGATTGTTTGTCTCCAATAATATATTTATAAATAGCTTTATCCCAAGTATAAGTAGTTTGGATATCAATGGCGTTTTGAGTTAATTTCGCATAAGGATTTAAGGCAGAATTAGCATAAAATTCCCCTAAAAAATTAGCTTGTGCAAAAGAATTATTAGCCCAATCTTTGGCTGATTTAGAAAATGACATTAAAAATCCATAAATAGAACTGGCTAAACCAGCATTAGAGGAATTCAACCCACTTCCACTAATTGGGTCATAAAAATGATTTAAAGTTCTTATTGCCGGAATATCTTCTTGGATACTTCCCTTTATCGCTAATTCAATATCATTATCACTAATATTCTTATTGAAATATTGATTATAATATCTAAAAATTTCTCTTGTTAATGCTGGGTGTGTAGTTGAATTACTATAGGCTAAAATATTTTGATTAACGTAAAATAAGCCGACTAAAACAATACATATTAGTATTATCGGTTTTTTAATGTTTATTTTGGGCATATTTTTAATTACATTTTATTATTAAAAAGGCCTTTATTTTTTTACATTGATTCTATTTTCCAAACCTTTGAATACTCATTTAATTTCATAAAAATTGTATTCTCTGCCAAATTATCTTTTCCAAGAATAACTAATTGAAATTCGGAATCCAACCCAGATTGATTTTCAGATTCTTCTGCTCGCTTAATAGATTCTATAATATTTAATATTCTCCCTTCTTCTTGTGCTTGTTTTAATCCATCCTCCCATTTTTGCCTACTTAAATTAGCATCTAAAGCAAAATATTTTCCTGCTAATTCTATATCACCTTTTTCTAGAGCATCAATAAACATATCCAATGTTTCTTGAGGAGTTCCCCCACCATAAATATCTTCTGTAAGTGTTTTGGAAATTTTATCCATTGTTTCCTCATATCCCTTAATAAGCTGGGACATACCCTCGCGCTCTTGTTGATTATTATAGTATTGCTTTATCACACCATATCCACCCAAAGACAAAAAAAGAGCCACAAGAATAACTATTAAAACAATAATTATCCATTTGACTCCGCGCTTTTTTGGCTTATTTTCTATATTTTCCGACGGATTATTGAAATTGGTTTGATTTTCCATTTTTTAAACCTTTAAAATAATTCCGACATATCCTATGTTTTCTTAAATTATAATTCCTCCACAACCCCTGTCAAGCCCACTTCATACCCCGTCGTCCACATCCTCAACTATAGTTGAGGATGTGGACGAAAAGAAAAAAGGAAAGAAAAACGGAAAAAAAACGGAAAGAAAAAAACAAAATAAAATCGGCCGCCTTAGGCGACCGATTTTTTCTTTCTTAATTCATGTGCTTTTTTATCCGCTTTCTTAATGGCTTTTTCAAAATCTTCTGCAGAAGAAATTTTTCCAAGAAATAATTGCTGATTATGTATATTTTTTATAGACAACTCTCCGCTGTCTATATAATAAGTAAAGCCTACTTTAATAAAATTATCCGTAAAAGTCACTCCTTCAATAGCTCTTTTGCCATCAACTTTTCTCTCAATAGCTCTTTGGCTATCAAAAAGATAATTTTGAAAATCTTCTAGTTTTAAAGGCATTTTTATCCCCTACCAACAAAAGTTTGGACACTTTTTCGACCGCAACCATCGCAACGACGCGGTTCCCGAGAAGTTGAACGAAAATTATGGTCTCCACAATTCTGACATTTCCAAACATACAAAGGCTGCTTTTTACGTTTTTTCTTATCTTTTTTCATTATTTACCTCCTTATTTAAAATTAAAGAAACCTTAATAATCATATCGTTTCCTTATCAAATGTCAATAATATAATAAAAATGCAATTTAAACGGCGAACGGCTCACCCGTCGATGAGGCGAGTGAGCCGTTCAATAATCCAATAAAATATCCAATAAAGCGGTGGGTGTAGGACTTGAACCTACACGCCCTTTTTACAGAGCTCTGCTTTTCGAGAGCAGCGCCTTACCATTCGGCACAACCCACCATTTTTAATCCCTGCTTACCACTTCTACCCAAGGTGAACCAGTCCTTTGGCTGACTAGCAACCCTCCATTTATTTTATCTTACATTTAGAAAAAATTTTTAGCAAACAAAAAACCGACCACCAGAAGCGACCGGTTTATTAAAATTATTGTTAATCACCACAAGAAACCTCAATTATAGTTTTTTCATCAGGAATCTCCGTAATTAAACCAAATTCATCACGAATTCTTGTTGCTAATGTTTCTTTTGCTTCAACATCACCGTGAATAATGAAAACTTTTTTCAAAGAAAAACGCATAGGTTTAACCCAATCTAAAAGCATAGTTTGATCAGCATGAGCAGAATAAGCAGAAATTTCTTTAACCTCAACTTTAACAGATACTTTTTCTCCATGAATAGTTACTATCTTTTCTCCATCTACTAATTTTCTTCCTAATGACCCTTCAAATTGATAGCCTACAATTAATAAAATATTATTAGGGTCGGGCAAATATCTTTTCTCATGATGTAAAATCCTGCCACCTTGTGAAGAACCAGCACCAGCCATAATTATTTTAGGTGAAGGAATAGAAGCAATAGTTTTTGATTCTTCTGCTGTTAAAGTGAATTTCAATCCTGGAAAATCAAAAAAATTATCAGAAGCATCAGTCACAGATTTAAAAGCTTCTAATCTAAAATAAGTGAGATATTTTTGATAAACAGCGGTAAGTTTTATACCCAAAGGACTATCAACAAAAATTGGAATATGATGAATACGTTTATTTTCTACTAACTCATTTAATTCAAACAAAAGTTCCTGAGTACGCTCCATGGCAAATGCTGGAATCATAAGAACTCCTTTTTGTAAAATCGTTTTTTCTATTACATCTTCTAATTCATGCCCTCTCTGATCTAAATTTTCATGAAAACGATTACCATAAGTTGATTCTATGAAACAATAATCTCCTTCTGACAAAACTTCTGTTTCTGGTAATAATTTATTTTGCGGATTGCCTAAATCACCAGAAAAAATAATTTTTCCTTCTTTTTTAGGATTGGGTTTTGTTTTCAACATTATAATGGCTGACCCTAAAATATGACCAGCATTAAAAAAAACAAAAGAAAATTTAGAAGAAATTTCTTGCTCAACATGATAATCAATCGTCTCCCAAAGACTCATAGTCTTTTGTAAATCTTCCATAGAATATAAGGGTTCTTTATTTTCTCTTTCTGCTTCATCAGCCATTAAATTTAAGGTATCTTCTAACATCAACTCTGTGAAATCTTTGGTTGGTTCAGTAGAATAAATTTTCCCATGAAATCCTTGTTTGCAAAGCAATGGCAAACGACCACTATGGTCAATATGAGAATGTGTTAAAATAACAGCTTTTAAATCTTTAGGATTAAAAGGAAATTTAAGATTAAATTCTTCAAAGCCTTTTCCTTGATATAAACCACAATCAATTAAAATCTCATCACCACCACATTCAACTAGATAACTAGAAGCTCCAACTCCTTTGGTTTTATTTAAACAATAAACTTTTGCTTTAGATGACATGTTATTTTTATTATATCATAAAATAAAAAATCACTGCAATATGCGTGATTTTTTATTTAGTTCCTTCGTAAATTGCTTTGATTTCCGAGGCAGAAAGAGCTCGGTTATAAACACGAACATCATCTATTTGTCCATGCCAAGGAAGAGTACATGATCCTGGATTAGGATAATAAAAACAACCAATAACCATTCCTGATGGTGAAGAAGCATAAGCCAATGTTCTTAATGTTGAATGATTTTCATAATCACCATTAACATAAATACTAGTATCACTATCTTTATAAGTAACTACTATATGATACCAAATGTCTATTGACGGTAGCCAGCTTGTTAAAACATATGTACAGGAAGTTCCATCAGAAACTAAGGAGGAAATTTTATTAGCATTCCCCACCTGAAGATTAATTCCATCGTTAGCCCCTCTTTTATTAGTAATAATTCCTCTATAAGTATCTATAACTCCTGCTTTTGCCCAAGCGATAAAAGTAAGTTCTGTTGGATAAAGCATAGCATTAGAACCAACGCTAATATAATCAATAGTTGTTGAAACAAAATTTCCGGCATAGCTTCCAACTTTTCCGGCTGTATAGTGAGTTCCTAAACCAGCCCAAGTCCCATTATTTTGATTCCCAGATCTATCATAAACAGTAGAACCAGTTCCTTCTTCAAAATCCCAATACCCCACTAGCCCTCTATCTCTAGATCCAGGAGTAAGATTTAAAGTACTACCTACACTATACAATCCAGGATAAGCATCTCCATCATTAATAGCTTGATCTTGATTAGTGCTTTCCATCAAAGATCTTAATTCCCAACTCCCTCCCATAACATAAGTAAAGTATAATCCTGTAGAGGTAGTATTAGTAGGATCTATGGGTAAAGAAGAGATAGGAGAACCAATATCTAAGCTATCAAAGTTCACTGGTATCCAGCCTGTACCATCTGTTTTTCTGTAGTTAGCTTCTGTAGAACATTGATAGGTATAACCAGGTAAAGTAGGTAATCCTAAATTAGCACAAGTAGAAGAAGAATCTGGTATTGATACATATACTATATTAGCTGTCCCTATTGAAGCTGTTGGTCTGGTAGCTTGAAAAATACCTAAAGCATTATTAATTGATTTAAGACTAGATATTCTTTTAGTATCCCTAGTCTTTTTTAACATCTCTGCGGGATTTAAAGTAAGAATGATAATACTCATTAAGAGGGCTAGGATAGCTATGACGATGAGGAGTTCTATGAGGGTGAAGGACTTGTGGCGAGTAAAATTGAACCAGTTGTTATTTAATTTTTGACGGAAGGAAAACATGGTGTCTAATTTTTAATTTTATACTTTTAATTTTAAACTTATTACAATTTCTCTTTTGTTTTTTCCGACTACTTTGAAATTAATCCAAATAGTATTTTTTGGTATGAATTTTTTTATTTTTTCTGGCCACTCAATAAAAACAAGATTTTTAGGATTTTTAATAATTTCTTTAAATCCTAAAACTAAAATTTCTTTGGGTTTATCAAAGCGATAGCAGTCAAAATGAAAAAGCTTGGAAAATGGTAGTTTGTCGTTTATATGAAATTTTTTCATTAAGACAAAAGTAGGGCTAGTGATTTTTTCTTTAATCTTTAAAGCCTTAGCAATTCCTTGAATAAAAGTAGTTTTACCAGCACCCAAATTACCTTGGAGACAGAAAATTGTAGGATGATTTTGAGTTTTGATAAGAGTTTTAACTAATAATTCTGCTATTTTTTGGGTTTGTTTTGGAGAATCAGTGATCATAATTAATATTTTAGCACACTTTACTTTAGAATTAAAATGAGTAAGATGGAAATTAGTTCTTTTTTAAGGAGAAGTTTAAATGAAGAGGCAAAAAGAAAAATGTCCGAAATGTGGTAAAAAAAGATGGAAATTCAAAAGCATCAGCAGAGGAAATAGTCCGGGTAGTATTCAAAAATGGTGGGAATGTCGTGATTGTGGTCATCGAAAATATGTTTATAAAAAATAAAGAGTTCTGATATAATATCAGAACTCTTTTTTGTTGATTTTTAAACTATTATCAGTTTAAATGTAATTATGAATGAGATTTTTGAGATTGAAGGTAAGAAAAAATTAAGTGGAGAAATCGTAGTACGAGGTACAAAAAACGGCGCCTTAGCAATTTTGCCGGCTTGTTTGTTAACTAAAGAGCCATGTATTATTAAAAATATTCCTTTAGTGACTGATGTTTTGACCATGATAGAAATTATCAAGAGTTTAGGCGCGGAAGTGGAGTGGATAGATGAAAGGACCGTAAAAATTCAAGCTCAAGATTTGAAATTAGAACCCGAAAGTATTTTGGCAAAAAAAATAAGAGCTTCTATATTAATAGCCGGACCGATGTTAGCAAGAATGAAGGAAATAAAAATAGCTAAACCAGGTGGCTGTCGTATTGGCGTGAGGGGATTGGATGCTCATTTAGAGGGGTTTAGTGATGTGGGAGTAATAGCGGAACAAGATGGAGGGGAAAAATATCATTTAAAATCATTACAAAATATTAATAATAACATTGCTATTTTGAAAGAGTTTAGTGTGACAGCCACAGAAAATTTGATGATGCTTTTTGCCGGTCAGGAAGGAATTAATGAGATTCATTTAAGCGCTACAGAGCCTCATATTATTGAGTTAGGAGAATTTTTGAAAAAAATGGGCGTAGAAATTGAAGGATTAGGCACTCACTCTATTAAAATTAAGGGCATTAAAAATTTGAAAGGAGTAGAACACTCTATTTGGCCTGATTATATTGAAGCCGGAACTTTTATATCATTAGCTGCGTCTACAAAAAGTGATTTGACAATTAAAAATATTCCAGGGGAGTACATGGAAATGGTTTTTAGAAAGTTGAAAGAATTTGGGATTTCGTATAAGATAAAAGAAGATACGGTTTTAATTGAAGGAAGTATTTCTCGTTTAGTGGGAGCAAAAATTCAAACTATGCCCTATCCTGGATTTCCCACAGATTTGCAATCACCCTTTGCGGTGATTGGTACGCAGGCACAGGGTAATACTTTAGTTTTTGATACGCTTTTCGAGGGAAGATTTAAATATGTTGATGAGTTGAATCAAATGGGAGCGAAGATTATTGTTTGTGACCCACACCGTGTTTTAATTGCCGGACCCACTTCGCTTTATGGCGCAAAAATTAAAACTTATGATTTGCGTGCTGGAGCCACAATGATTATTGCGGCTTTAACCGCAGAAGGAAAAAGTCAATTAGCTGGAGCGAGTGAAATTGATCGGGGATATGAAAAAATAGAGGAACGGCTTCAGAAAATAGGCGCGGAAATTAGAAGGGTGCGAATAGATTAAAATTAAAAAATCAAAAATAAAAATTACAATTTAAAGTTTAAAATTATTTGAATTATAAAAACTTTAATATTTTACATTGTCATTTTGCATTTTGAATTTTACACTTTGAATTTACTATCATGTTTATCAAAAAAATAGGAATTGATTTAGGAACAACTAATACATTAGTTTTTATACCCAATAAAGGAGTGGTGATTTTTGAGCCCACTATTGTGGCCTATGATTTAAATGATAATAAGGTTTTAGCCGTAGGCAGAGAAGCTAAGGAAATGCTTGGAAGAACTCCACATGATATTGGCGCTTATCGCCCATTAAAAGACGGTGTGATTGCTGATTATAAGACTACTAGGGCTATGTTAAAATATTTTATTTCTAAGGTTTTGGGTAGTTTTAATGTTTTAAAACCAGTAGTAATTATTTCTGGACCAGCTGGCATCACTTCTACTGAACGTCGCGCTGTAATTAATGCTGCTATGGATGCAGGAGCGCGTGAAGTATATTTGGTGCGTGAACCAATCTTAGCAGCTTTGGGAGCTGGTATTCCTATTAATTCTGCTTCCGGTCATTTAATTGTTAATATTGGTGGTGGTACTTCTGAGGTCGCAGTAATTTCTTTAGGTGGTATTGTTTCTTGGGCATCATTGCGCGTGGCTGGTAATAAATTTGATGAAGCTATTATTGAATATGTGAAAAAGAAATATAATTTAGCAATTGGTGAGCAAACAGCAGAAAAAATTAAAATGGAAATTGGTTCTGCTATGCCACAAAAAAATAAAACAGAGGCAGAAGTGCGCGGCAGAGATTTAGATTCTGGATTGCCGAAATCTATTATTATGAATTCTAATGAAATTGCCGAAGCTATTTCTGGGCACTTAGAAGAAATTAGTGAAACGATTCGTAATGTTTTTTTGAATACTCCTCCAGAATTAGCAGCTGATATTATTGAAAAAGGGATTGTTATTTCTGGTGGCGGTGGATTGTTAAAAAATATTGATGAGTATATTAGTAAAGTTACTGGTGTTAATGCTTATATTGCTGAAGATCCGCTTTATTGTGTTGCCAAAGGAACAGGAATTATTTTAGAGCATGTAGATATGTATAAGAGAGCCATGATGAGTAAAAAATAATTTTTATTTGATGGATTATTTTAAATATTTTAATAAAATTATTGAAAAAGATTTAATTGATGGTAGTTGGCTTTTTTTGGGAATTGATGAAGATGCTAAATTAAATTTTGTTTTAGATATTGCTAATAAAATTTCGGATATCAGCAATATTTTTATTATCTCCCCTTTATTTAAAGCAGGAGAAGAGCTTTGTTCTAAATTTCAAGTTTGGGAGCCGTCTATTGAAAGCGTACGTCAAGCTATCCGTTTTCTATCTTTAACTACGCCTAATAAAAAAGTTTTTATTGTTAATGCGGCGGATAATTTACAAGAAGCCGCGCAAAACGCTTTATTAAAAACAGTTGAAGAACCTAATAATAATTCAGTTTTATTCTTTTTAGCAAAAAGTGAAAATAGGATTTTACCGACATTATGTTCTAGAATGAGAATGATTAATTTGCCGGTTTTTGACAGAAAAAAATATTTTCAAAAAAGACTTTTCAAAGGAATAGAACAATATTTAACTAATATTAAAGCCAATCCAGAATATTTTAAAAAGATAATGGCCTTAGACGATGAAGAGAAAAATAGATTTGTGGAAAATGTTATTGTTTTGTTGCGTGATAAAATGCTTGATTCTGAGGGAGTTTCTGATTTTAAAATCACTGATTTTAAAGGACAATTAAAAGATGGACAAATTAGAGAATCTTTAAAAATCTTTTCTAATTTAGAAGCTACCAATGTTAATGAGCGATTATATTTGGAAAATTTGATTTTGAAAATAACTTGATATGAGTAAGATGTTCCCCGGCATAATTTTAATAATAGGAGTGGGTGTGGTTGTTTATTTAGCACCTTGGTTTTCTGGATTTTTTACTAGTGGTAGTTTAGCTAATTTTGGGGTTAATGCTGATGTTTTCTATTTTTCTAATGATGCTGGTAGCCAATTTCAATCACAGAATAAGGGCTTGATGGTATCAGAAATTATTGATGCGGTATTTTCAGAAGATCAATCTTTGTATTTATGTACCACTCAGGGCATTTTTAAAACAGATAATCTTGAAGATGAATGGCAAAAGATTAAAGATCAAACTAGGATTTTGGAATTTCCCGCAATAATTCGCTCTTTGATTTTTAAAGATAATCAAACTGCTTTAGTGGCGATTAATAAAAATGACCACGGGAAGATTTATTTTACTTCTGATAATTTTAAAACCTTAAAAGAGATTTATGTCACTAGTCAAGAAGCAACGGAAATTAAAGATTTAAAAATAAATCAGTCTGGCAGGATTTATTTTCTCTCTTCTGAAAAAATATTGGGTTATTCTGATGATAATGGAGAGACTTTCCAATTAATGAATCATTTAGATAAAAGTTTTGAAAGAATTATTATTAGTCCTAAAAATGATAATGTGATTTATCTTTGGGGCAAAGATTCTGTTTATAAAAGCATTGATAGTGGATATAATTTTTATAATTTAGGAGTTTCTTTTTCTGGTATTAATGATTTATTTGTAGCTAATGACCAAGTTGTTTATATAGCAACAAATTATGGAGTTTTTCGCTCATTTGATGGCGGTTGGAATTGGCAAGTAATGGACTCACTTTTACCAAAAAACTTGCCTGCTGGAGCAATTTCGTATAATAATGAAAGAAAGGAGATTTTAGTTGGATTTAATGGTAGATTATATCAATCAAAAGATGGGACAGCTTGGTCAATTAAAACTATTGGTAATAATGATATTAATATGATAAAAATCAATCCTTTTAATTCCAATCAAGTTTTAGTCGGAATGAAAAAATAATAAAGAATAAATTCTAAATTATAATAATCAATAACCAAATATGTTTATTAAAAATTTATTGGTTATTTAAATAAATACTATGGAACAAATAATGCAAAAATTTAAAGATGAAGTTAATAAAGCGTTGGATTTTTTTCAAATAGAGCTTTCTGGTATCCGTTCTAACCGTCCTCACCCAGGATTATTAGAAAATGTTAAAGTGGAATATTATGGTTCTACCATGCCCTTAAAACAAATGGCTAATATTCAAGTGAGTTTGCCAAACTGTTTAATTGTACAACCGTGGGATAAAAATGCTTTGCCGGCCCTAGAGAAATCCATTCAAGCTGCTAATTTAGGTGTTTCTACTGCTAATGAGGGAACTTATATTAGAGTTATTTTACCGCCCCTATCTAAAGAAAGAAGAGAAGAAATTGTTAGTTTAGTGAAAAGAAAGGCAGAAGAATCAAGGATTAATTTAAGACGTTTGCGTGAGGAAACAGTAAAAGAAATTCAAAAAATGTTTGATGATAAAAAAATTGGAGAAGATGATAAATTTCGTAAAAAAGAAGATATCCAAAAAATGATGGATGATTTTAATAAAAAGATAGATGAGCAGGTCAAGAAGAAGGAAGAAGAATTAAATCAATAAAATGAGTATTTTAATTTTTATTATCGTTTTAATTATAGTGCTTTCTTTGCATGAATTTGGTCACTTTATTTTGGCTAAAGTTTTTGGTGTGCGAGTAGATGAGTTTGGCATTGGTTATCCTCCGCGTATTTGGGGTAAAAAAATAAAAGATACGATTTATTCTATTAATTGGTTACCTTTTGGAGCCTTTGTAAAAATATTAGGAGAGGACAGAGATAATGAAAATGATGCCAATAGTTTTTCTTCTCAGAAGGCTTGGAAAAGACTTTTAGTTTTATCTGGAGGTATTATTATGAATTTGCTTTGTGGTATGTTGTTGTTGGGTGTTGGTTATGCTATTGGTTTACCAGTTTTAGTTAATGAAGATGAAGTTAATCAAGTAGAAAATGTTGGATTGTCAATTTTAGGGGTTTCTGGTAATTCCCCAGCCGAATTATCAGGATTAAAAGCCGGAGATATTGTTTTATCAATGAAATCAGGAGAAGATGAAATAAAAGATTTAACTGCTATTACATTTTCCGATTTTATTAAAAATTATCTTGGTAAAGAAATTATTTTATCAGTTAAAACTACTGACGGGATTTTAGAAAGAAAGGCAGTGCCACGCGAAAACCCGCCGGAAGGACAAGGGGCTTTAGGTGTTTCTATTGGGCAAGTGGGTTTTGTTCAATATGGATTTTTCAAAAGTATTTGGTTGGGAATAAAAAATGGATTTCAAGTATTTATTAATACTTTTGTTATTGCTTTTTATTTAATTAAGGGCTTGCTGGGGTTAGGTCCTTCTATTGGAGAATTGGTGGGACCCGTTGGTATTACTGCTTTAGGGGGGCAAACTGTAAAATTAGGACTCGGTTATTTATTACAATTTTTAGCAGGCATTTCTATTAATTTGGCTGCAGTCAACGTGATTCCCATCCCAGCTTTAGATGGTGGCAGAATTTTATTTATTTTGATTGAAAAAATAAAAGGTAGCCCAGTAAAAGCTAAAACAGAAAATTTAGTCCACTCTACTGGTTTTGCTTTGTTAATTGCTTTATCTGTTTACATTGCCGTTAAAGATATTATTAGATTATTTTAGAATATTTTAAAAATCTGCCGATGAGGCGGATTTTTATTTTATTATCTCTAGAAATTTCCCGCCACTTATTATTTAGTTGTTTGATGGCGGGATCCCGCTATCAGCGGGACTTTTTGTTTAATTTTCGAGCATTTTTTTGAATTCTTGCTCGTTTATTATTTTGACGTTTAATTGTTTGGCGCGCTCGTATTTAGAACCAGGGTCAGAGCCAGCAATAACATAATTAGTTTCTTTAGAAACATCCGAGGATATTTTTCCGCCTAAATCGCGGATTTTTTCTTTGACTTGGTCTCGGGACATAGTTTTTAGTCCACCAGTTAAAACAAAAATTAATCCTTCCAGTTTTTTATTGATAGCACCTTTTTCTGCTTTTTTGAAAATAATTCCATTTTCTTCCAATTCTTTAATAAATTTTTTGTTTTTTTCTTCATTAAACCAATGATAAATACTTTCTGCTACTTTGGGGCCCACATCAGGAATTTCTTGTAGTTCTTCTATGGAGATTTTATTCATTACAGATAATATTTCCGTTGGTTTGGTTATTGATGATTGATTATTATTTATTTCTTGCGCCAATAGGATAGCAGTTTCTTCTCCCACATGAATAATACCCAAAGCATAAATAAAACGATGCAATTCAATTTGTTTCTTACTATTAATAGATTTAATAATATTAGAAGCTGATTTTTCTCCAAATCTTTCTAATATAGCTAAATCACCTTCTTTTAAAAAAAATAAATCAGCAGCACCATGAATTAGATTTTCATCTAAAAGACGGTCAATGATTTTTGGTCCCACACCTTTAATATCTAGGGCTGGTTTAGAAACAAAGTGATAAAGATTTTCTCGAAAGCGAGCGAAGCAATTTTTATTAGTACAGCGATAAATTACTCCATCTTCATCTTTTTTAGTAGGGGAATCACAAATTGGGCATTTATTAGGCATTTTAAATTCTTTTTCTTTACCAGTGCGTAAATTTTTAAAAACTTCATTGACTTGTGGGATGACATCGCCAGCCCTACTGACAGAAACCGTATCTCCGATTTTTACTTCTAATCTTTCAATTTCATCATAATTATGGAGAGTAGCGCGAGAAACTGTGGTACCGCCAATTTCTACTGGTTCCATAATAGCTACTGGCGTTAAAGCTCCGGTTCTACCAACTTGTACTTGAATATCTAATATTTTAGTAGTAGCTTCGCGAGCAGAGAATTTATAAGCAATAGCAGCGCGCGGCGCTTTGCCAACAATACCAGCTTTTTTAAAATTAGCTTCGGAATTAAGAATAACTACAATGCCATCTATTTCATAAGGCAAACTTTCGCGTAAAACATTTATTTTTTGGTGGAATTCAAAAATTCCCGCCAAATCATTCCTCGGTTCATTATGGGTATTAATTTTAAATCCTAAAGATTTAAGAATAAGATGTTCTTGTTCGTGAGTAGTTTGTCCTAAATCAGTAATTAATGAATAAGCAAAAAAGTCTAATTTTCTTTTAGCTGTTATCTTGGGATCTAATTGTCGAATAGAGCCGGCGGCCACATTTCTAGGATTGGCATAAGTTTTTTCTCCAGATTTTTCTTGTTCTTTATTAAGCCTCTCAAAGTCTTTTTTATTTAGAAAAACTTCTCCTCGAATAATCATTTTTTTAGGAAAATGTTTATTAATGTTTTCAGCTATTTCTTTTAATCCAATAGAGCGTAGATTTTTGATAATTTCATTTTTTTCTAAAAGACGTAAAGGAATAGATTCAATAGTTCTTAGATTTTGAGTGACATCTTCTCCTATTTGACCATTGCCGCGAGTAGAGCCAGTTTTTAAAATCCCATTTTCATATTCTAATTCAATAGCTAAACCATCTATTTTTAACTCACAATAATATTTATTTTTGTTTTCTTCTAAATTATTATCAAGAAAATCAGAATATCTTTTTTCCCACTCACGCACTTCTTGTTCGGAAAAAGCATCATTAAAAGAAACCATAGGCGTTGCATGATGAATTTTTTTAAATTCTTTTAGTGGTTCTCCACCCACCCTTTGAGTAGGGGAATCAGGAGTAATTAAATCAGGAAATTTGTATTCTAATTCTTCCAATTCGTTTTTGAGACAATCAAAAATAGCGTCGGAAATATCCGGTCTATCTAAAACATGATAAAGATAGCGGTGATAATTAATTTCTTTTTTTAATTTTTCAATCCGTTCTTTAGCTTCTGCGTGATTCATATCGGGTAGTGAAAATTCGACTAATAAAAATAATAGTTATTTATAAAAATTATTTTATGTTGATATCTAAAATTATAAAAAGAGCCAAGTAATAAAAATTACGCGTAAGCGATGTCGAATTTCTACTACCTGGTATATTAATTAAAAACTTACTTCCATGGCGCGGTTTACCCGCCCACTGTTTCCACTAGACCTGATATATCCTGTTCCACTATCATTTTCATAGCTAGTACCGTTAGTCATTATTGGCATATCAGTATTTCCTTTATTAGCTTGAAACAATTGCCATTCAATACCCGACTCTGCTGCATATAAAGCCTTAACAGATTCATTGGTATTAACCATGGCGCGTAATTCATA
>Ga0208958_1002692_pt1 | contig 14840 bp, 14 predicted proteins | sample RifOxyB1_FD_184032 | JGI IMG/M metagenome (GOLD analysis project Ga0208958, IMG submission 184032) | Soil microbial communities from Rifle, Colorado - Rifle Oxygen_injection B1 (SPAdes) | ecosystem: Environmental > Terrestrial > Deep subsurface > Rock core/Sediment | place: Rifle, Colorado... | reverse complement strand
GCGGGCGAGTTATTTAGCACTGGGAGCTGGCATGGGATATTTGTTTTTGGTGGGAAAACAGAGAGCATGGGCAGTAATGTTTGTTGTATTGCTTTTAGTTATGATCCCAATTTTGCCAAGGCCGGGGGGGGAAGGGGTGAAGCTCACGCGGACAGCGTCGATTGCGCAGAGAGGTAAGAATTACGGTGTGGCGTGGCAGATAATTAAAACAAGCCCCTTACTGGGGGTGGGGTTTAATAATGTTTGTGCGGCTAAGGAAATCTTGGAGATGAGTGTGGGGGTAAACTCTTGTAGTGGATTAGATAATAGTTTCTTGTTTGTTTGGGCGACGATGGGGATACTTGGCCTTATCATTTATTTAGCGATGGGGTGGGAAGTTTGGACGGGGTCGGGTGTATTGGTGAGAGCGTCTATAATAGCCGTATTAACTCATTCGATGTTTCATAACACGTTGTTTTATTTGTGGGTAATGGTGTGGATGGCAATATTAGTGGGTGTAGACTTTATGGAGAGTAAGTGATTGTGAGGGTTTCTTCAACTTCATTTCCGGCTTGGTCTGTGGCTCTGATGACGAGAGTGTTTTCACCCTCATTGAGGCCGTAAGAATAATTAAAGCGGCCATCGCCGCCGACGATAGCGACGCGGTCATTAATGGTGACGCTAGCACCTTGGTCGGTGGTGCCTTCGATGCTGATACTTTTAGCTTTGCCACTGTAGCTATCCCCGCTTTTGGGCTTAGTGATGATGAGTTCAGGCGGTTCGTTATCATAGGTGATCGTGAGAGTATTACTGATAGTGCTTTCATTGCCGGCTTGGTCAGTCGCGACTGCAGAAATAGTATTTTCGCCTTTATCAAGATCAAGTGAGGTGGAGAAGTGGCCATCGGCATTGGCAACGATTTCTTCTAAGTCACCATTAATTTTGAGACTGACGGTAGTTCCGGCTTCGGCGCTCCCTTCGATGGTGAGCTTGGTTTTGTTGGTGAATTCGGTGGTGGAATCCAGTTTCGGCGGGGCGGGCGGGGTTTTATCGAGAATATTGATGGGATTGTTGCTTGTCCCCGAGCGGTTAATGATATTGGCAAAACGGGAGGCAAGGCCAAAGCCAAAAAAGATGACGATGAGGATGAGGCCAATAGTGAGCCCGCCATAAATAAAGAGGGCGCGTTTGGCCCGGCGTTCTTCGACGCTGGCGAGGCGAGAATAGGTTTGACGTGTGGCCATCGTGAGCCAAGGGCGGGAGTCGAACCCGCGACCGCTCCCTTACGAAGGGAATGCTCTACCAACTGAGCTACCTTGGCTAATACATCAAATTATACCATCTTGTATACTAGAGATATGAAAGATTTGAAAGATATATTGGTAGGTCTAGTGGGGGCGATTTTGGTGTTTGCTTTGGGGTATGTTTTATTTGTGCGGCCGTGCAATGTGATAACAGTTGATAGCGCTGAGGAAACAAGGTGCAAGTGCTTTGGGAAAGTGGTGAATTTAAAGCTACTTCTTGGAGACCGAGACGCTTTTGAACTTCCCAAAGTTGAAAGTTGTGTGGGGGTAGTGACAAAGAGATATTGAGGGTGCGCCTGAGGTTGAGATTGGGGGTTTTGATTCTCAGGCGCGTTTGGCGTAAAACTATGGTGGCTTCGGCACGTCTTCTGGCGGTTCGGCTACTTCCGGTTCGACCTTTGGCGTAAAGGTTTCCCTTGAGCCGACGTGGTGGCATTTGGCGCAGTAAAATTCCTCGTCGTCGTCACCCCAGTCGACAATGTTTTCGCCGATTTTTGTGCTTCCGCACTTGGGACATACCATCGTGTTGGACATTTAAGCCTCCTTCCTTATAGCGCTAGCTTTACGTTAGGGCGAGTATAGTTTAGTTTTTTGGTACTTGCAATTCTTTTTGAGAGCTTATATATTCGAAATTACGAATATGTACGAACAAATATTTAAATTACATGCGAAGCTCCTTCACGCGATTGCTCACTCGCGGCGGCTGGAGATCATTCATCTTCTTCGTGGCCAAACTTTGAGTGTGGGCGAAATTACCAAAATGCTTGATCTTCCGCAGGCCAATATTAGCCAGCATTTGCAGATTCTTCGGTTGGCAGGGGTAGTAAAAACACAAAAAAGGGGGAAATTGGTTGAATATGGTTTGGCGCACCCAAACGTGATAGCGGCTAGTGACTTAATGCGGGAGATTTTGATTGAAAGAAATCAGGGTAGATTTAAGGCGAAGGAGCTTTCGGCTTCGATGCTTCAACTAGTCCCGATTGTTCATGATCCGGTTTGTGGGATGCGGGTTTCGCCCAAGACCGCAGGGGCGAAATTAAAGCTTAAACGTAAGGAATATTATTTTTGCGCCACGGGATGTATGAGACAATTTAAAAAGGAACCAGAGGCTTATGTCAAAAAATAAAACAACGCTACCAATAAAAGGGATGCACTGCCGCTCGTGCGAGATTGTGATTGTGGATGAGCTTACAAAAATTCCGGGGGTCGTGAAGGCCGAGGCGAGCTTAAGTAAAAAGGAAGTAACAGTGATTTGTGATAGTGAGGTAAGTAAGAAAAAGTTAAAGAAGGCGATAGCAAAAGCAGGCTACAGCGTGGGGGTAGAAGCCACATTGCCTTGGATTACTAGGGAGGCAGCGGTAATCAATAACTTTTTGGGGGTGATGCTTCTCATTTCGTTTTTGTATTTGGCATATGTTTTTTTGGGTTTGGATGGGCTTTTAATTCGGGAGCGTTTGGCGCCGACGAGTTTTCTCATGATTTTTGTGATAGGGCTAACGGCGGGAGTATCAACTTGTATGGCCGTTGTTGGTGGATTGGTTTTGGGGCTATCAACACGGTTTAACAAGGCGAATCCGGAGATGTCGACGAGTCAGAAATTAAGACCACATTTCTGGTTTAATTTGGGAAGGTTAATGGGCTTTTTTATTTTAGGAGGAGTCCTTGGAGTGGTCGGGGGAGTTTTATCACCTTCGCCTTTTTTTGTGGGGTTTTTTAGTATTTTGACGGCATTGGTGATGCTTTTTTTGGGAGCGCAGTTGACAGGATTATTCCCAAGATTGTCACAATTTAGCTTGACGCTTCCTAGCTCTTTGAGTAGACGCTTGGGGGTTGGTCGAATGGGTGAATACTCAGATAAATCGGCGGCCTTTGCCGGAGCGATTTCTTTTTTTCTGCCGTGTGGGTTTACGCAAAGCATGCAACTATTGGCAGTTGGGACGGGAAGTTTTCTTTTTGGGGGCTTAACCATGGCGGTTTTTGCCTTGGGGACAATGCCGGGTTTACTCGGGATTGGGGGGCTTTCGGCATTTTTTAAGGGGCGAGCGGCAGCGAGCTTTTATACATTTGCCGGGGTGATGGTCATTGTTTTTTCTTTATTTAATTTTCGAAACGGACTGAATTTAATAGGTCTTCGCCCGGCTTCGCTACTTTCTTCGCAGGTGCGGGGGGTCGAAGCCACCGAGGGGGAGGCGAAAACAGTGGAGGCCGTGTATACCGAGCGCGGACTTGAACCGTGGTCGATAAATGTGACGGCGGGAGCGAAAACAAAATTAGTGATAGATGTTTTGGCGGATGGCGTGGGCTGTATGACGAGCATGACGCTACCAAGCTTGGATCGACAGCTTTTGCCCGTAAGGCGAGGGATGAAATTAGAATATAACTTTACGGCTAACCCTGGGGAGCATTTGATAACATGCAGTATGGGAATGCTTCATGGAAAAATTGTGGCTATTTAAATGGTGAAGACACGAACATTTTTAATAAGAGGCATGCACTGTACCGGTTGCTCGAAAATTTTAGCGAAGCAGTTGGGAAAGGTGAATGGGATCATAAAAGCGGAAGTCACCTACACAACGGAGAAGGCGATATTGACGTTTGATGAGGAGATGATTGATTGGGACAGTGTGAAACAGGCAGTAGCGAGCGTGGGGGGGTATGAAATTATTTTGGATCAAGGTGAGGATGAGAGAAGTGGACATCATGACCACGCCAAAATGCTTAAAGAGGAAGAGCTGAGGGACCTTAAAAAGCGTTTAGTGGTCGCGGGAGTATTAACAGTGCCCTTACTGGTATCAATGATCGTACCAATTCCACTGGAAGTGGCTTTTGTATTGGCTTCGGTGGTTCTTTTTTATGCGGGCAAGGAATTTTTTGTAAATGCCTGGATGGGCCTTCGGAATTTTTCGGCTAATATGGATACTCTGGTAGCTTTGGGGACGGGGGCGGCTTATTTTTACTCAACGGTTGTGACTTTTTGGCCAGGGTTATTAATGGAAGGCCATGTTTATTTTGAAGTGGCGAGCGTGATTGTGACTTTAATTTTACTCGGAAGATTTTTGGAAATGCGGGCAAAAGGAAAGGCCGGGGAGGCAATTCGGTCCTTGATGGAATTGCAGGCGAAAAAGGCGAGGGTGTTAAGAAATGGGGAGGAAGTGGAGGTGGATTTGAATGAGGTGCGCGTGCATGATCGTCTCATAATTAAACCTGGTGAGAAAGTGCCGGTTGATGGCCGGGTTCTTGAAGGAGAATCATATTTAGATGAGTCGCTTGTGACGGGTGAGTCTAGGCCGGTTAAGAAACAAATTGGGGACTTTGTTATTGGTGGCACCATAAATAGCAGGGGGAGGCTTGTTATTGAAGCTACACAGGTGGGTGAAGGGACGATGCTTGCAAAGATCATCAAACTTGTTGAGGAAGCCCAAGGATCACAGGCGCCAATTCAGAAATTGGCTGACAGAGTTTCTGGGATTTTTGTGCCGGTAGTCATTCTGATTGCCATTTTGGCTTTTTTTGTGTGGTACGCAGTTTTGGGTGCGGGATTTACAAGCGCGATGGTGATTGCGATTACTGTTCTTATTATTTCTTGTCCTTGCGCTTTAGGGCTTGCAACACCGATTTCGATTATGGTTGGTACTGGCCGAGGAGCGAATTTAGGAATTTTAATTAAAAACGCGGAGAAGCTTCAGATTGCGGGGAAGATTAGCGCGGTGGTTTTTGATAAAACGGGAACATTGACTGAAGGAATTTTTTCCGTGACAGATGTAATGGTTAGCAGTTCTAAGTGGACAAAGAGTGAGATTATTAGATTAGCGGCGGCACTTGAACAAGGTAGTGAGCACCCGATCGCCGGGGCGATATTGGCTTATGCCAAAAAACTAAAGATTAAATTACCAGAGGTGAAGGGATTTCGGGCAATAGAGGGGAAAGGGGTTCGGGGTGAGGTGGAGGGAAAAATGGTGAGAGTGGGAATAGAAGCTTTTGCGGGGGATTTGAAGAGAACGAAAGTGAAAGATTTAAAAAAGCTGGGGAGGACCTTGGCGTATGTTTCTCTTGAGGGAGTGATAATTGGGGTGGTGGCACTTGCAGACAGGCCTAAAACACAGGCTAAGAAACTGATTTTAGATTTGAAGAAGCTAAAGATAGATACCTGGATGATTACGGGGGATAATCGTGAAACTGCGGAGGTGGTAGCTCGTGAGGTGGGGGTGGAAAATGTGATGGCTGAAGTTTTGCCTAGTCAGAAAGTGATGAAAGTGATTGAGTTGCAAAAAAAATATAAGGTGGTGGCGATGGTGGGTGATGGGGTGAATGATGCTCCGGCCCTGGCGCAGGCGGAAGTTGGGATTGCGATGGCGACGGGAACTGATGTGGCCATGGAGACAGCCGATATTACTCTCCTTCGAGGAGATGTAGAGCTTGTCTTTCAGGCGATAGATTTATCTAAAAAGACAATGGCGAACATTAAGCAAAATCTTTTTTGGGCATTTGGTTACAATGTTGTTTTAATTCCGGTGGCGGCTGGAGTTTTGATCCCTTGGGGGGTGCAGATTAATCCCATCTTGGCGAGTGGAGCGATGGCTTTTAGCAGTGTGAGTGTGGTTCTTAACGCGCTTCGGCTACGAAAGGGTTAAAGGGAGAGCTTGAGAAAGAAACCTATAGCAAGGATTTGGGTGAGATGGAGAATACTTCTGAAGAGATAAGGTTTAGCGGTGTGGGTGTCAAAAGGGATGTGAACAAGTTGGGTAGGGAGAATAAAGCCGAGCCAGGCCCAGAAACTGATGCGAAGGCCAAGATAAAGCGTGTCGGCTTTGAGATAATCAAGAAGTTTAAAAAGAATGAAGGTCATGGCGAGGGAACTTAGAAAAATGGCTAGGTATTGTTTGGGGTTGCGGGCTTTTTGCCAGAAGCTGCCGATGAGAGTTGCCGCAAGAGCGGCTAGGATGAGATTTCCGAAAGACTGAGCAAACATACGTTATTTTAAAAGAAGAATGTGGAATTAGTTGTAATCGAGATTACAAATTAGAGAGAAATTTTGAGAATTTTGTCGTCGTTTTCCCTGATTTGGCCGCGGCCATCCTGGTTACTGGTGGAGAGAAAAAGAAAACCATTAGGGCTTACGGTAATGGCCCGGAATCGGCCGTATTCTTGGTATAAGTATGGCTTGAGTGTGACTTTGCCTACGGGTTGAAAAGTGACTTCAAAGATGGCTTCGCCACGAAGACCAGTGAAATATAATTTGTCGTTTAGAAAGGCTAGACCGGCGGGAGCCCAAGTTTCTTGACTCCCAGGTTGAATGACAGGTAGAATGGTGTTTGGTGCCGTATCTTCGCCGTAAACTAATGGCCAGCCGTAGTTTCCGCCTTTAACGATACGATTGAGTTCGTCGTAGCCCGTATTTGTACCTGAAGGGCCATGCTCGATGGCCCAGAGCTGGTCTTGACTATCCCAGGCTAGGCCTTGGGGATTACGATGGCCGTAGGAATAGATGGCGTTTCCAAAGGGATTATCCTGAGGAGTGCTGCCATCGTCTTTGAGCCTCAGGATTTTACCGCTTAGGGAATTGGGGTCTTGGGCAGAATTTGGATTTTCGGCATCTCCTGTTGTGATATAAAGGTATCGGTCAGGGCCAAAGCGAAGACGACCGCCATCGTGATTATTAGATCCAGGAATATTATCGAGGATGACGGTACGATTAGTTAAGGCTTGATTTTCGTAGGTGTAGCGCTCGACGCGATTGACGGTTTGATTATTGTTCGTGCTTGTTAAATACAGGTAGAGCCAGTGGTTTTTGGTAAAATCAGGGTGGAGGGCAAGACCGAGAAGGCCGCCTTCGCCAAGGTGTTTAACGCCTTCGATTTTTTGAACAAGCTCTATTTTTTCGTCGATATGAAGAAGTTCACCGCTTCTTTGGGTAACAAGCAGGGATTGGTCAGGTAAAAAAACTATTTCCCATGGGATGTTTAAGTTTTGGGCGATGATTTCGGGGGATGTTTCAGATGCTGGTGAGTTTGGGAAGGGAGTTGATGGAAGATTGAGATTGGCGCGGAAGAAAAAAGGGGTAATCTTGGACTTGTTGAGATAAACAATGAGAAAGGTAAAACAGAGAAGAACAGAGAAAATGGCGGTATATTTAAGCATAATACTTTTGTGAGCGGGTGACCGTACTTTGCTCGAACCTACCTAGCCTGGATGACCATATCAAATCATATCTTCTAAGCCAATCTGATATGACATTTCCCACTGCTGTCAAAATCATCCTTCGGTCTTCCATCACTCCAGAATTGATTGTACAACTGACTGATTTTAAAAACCATCTCAAGAGTGTTGATTTCTGTCTGTTTCAGGAGGTTTTTGGTAATGAAGGTAAATCTAGAAGAAGACTGACTTAATAAACCAAATAAAGCTATAATCAAGATATGGATTTTGAAGTAATCGCTATTAGCAGTCAAAAAGATAAAGACCGAACTTACCAGCTTTGGGAATCAGTTCTCGGTGATATCTGGCCGGTAGAGAAACAAAACTTTGACGATGTAGTATTTAACCAAAATTCGAAGAATTTCATTATTAAAAACGTATCTGAAGTTATTGGCCACTTATCTGTTCAAATTAATGGTGAAACTGCAGCTTTCGTAAGTATTTTAGTTGAAAGAATACATCAAAGAAAAGGTATGGGAACCACACTAATTGATGTGGCTACAGAAGAACTTAAAAAGAAAGGTATGAAAAGAATATCTCTGGGATCTGGTGGATACTCATATTTTTGGCCAGGAATACCAAACAATTTAAGTTCTGCTATTAAATTCTTTGAAAAGTTGGGTTGGAAGTACTCCGAAACAAGTGTTGACATGACAATAAAGTTAAAGGAATATAAAACACCAAGTGGCATATTTGAGAGAACAAATAGTTTAGGAATAACATTTGAACTGGCTAACAAAGAACAAATAAAGGACATATTAGATTTTGAAAGAAAAAATTTCCCTAACTGGTATAAGTATTTTTCTTCAACAGTGGGTAAAAACAAGTTGAATGATATTCTTATTGCCAAATCTTCACGAAATAAGATTTTAGGGTCAGTTTTAATCGACCGAGATAAAAAGGTTTGGACTTGTTTACTTGGAAACAAAATTGGTGCTCTTGGCGCCTTGGGTGTTTCTGAAAATGCACGAGGGCAAGGTGTTGGTTTAGCTCTTGCAGCAAAAGGAACAGAAATATTGAAAGCCAGTGAGGTTGATGTTTGTTATTTACGGTGGACTTGGTTGGTTGATTGGTATGGAAAGTTGGGGTACAAAGTGTGGCGTGAATATCAAATGAGTACGATAAACTTCTAATCTCCGGTATAATCACACTACCGAATGATCTTTGTGGTGAAGGTATCTTACTTTTAGAGAACTGATGGCACGAAAGCGATCTATCTTAGCTACAGAGATCGCCCTTCGGGGTGTTATGAAGAAAAACGGAATAATAATTGGAACATTAATTTTAGTTGGCATTCTTGTTGCTGGATATTTCTTTCTCAACAAACCGCTTCCCCCGACGTCTGAAGACTTAGCTTCTCGAAAAACCGTAGAGGATTATTTCATGGAACATATGAGAATAGGTGCTGGAGAAGCTAAATCCATGGCTTCTGATGGAGTTATGCTCAGGTTAAGTCCAAGCAGCACGCTCGAAGGAGTTGTTGGCAATCTTTATTACTACGGATTTGTTGATGAAGAAGCAAAGTTTAAAAAATTATTACAAACTTCAAGTGATTCAACTCCAGGCAAAGAAGATTCGATCAAAAGTGGAAACAATACAATAGATGTAAATTCCAATTATTATCTAAATTATTCGATGACGGATGAAGAAATTGCAGATACTATGCTAAATAAGGCTAAATTTGAACCTAATTTCACTCAATACAGCTATCTTTTTATGCCAGGTGGACCAGATCCATTTTAGTTAAATAAGTTTTTATGAATCAACATCTTTCTAAAATTTATAACCAGCTTACTGGAAAAACGTTCAGCGGTGCATTGTTGGCCTTTAATCAACTTGTGATTGCCGATCCAAGAACTGGAGACTTATATTTTGAGACCTACGGTGTCCCCAATACTATTGAGTTGTTTAATGCACCCTATGAAAGATTCATTTGTTATGAATACCTGATGCAACTACTAAGAAATGAGGATAATGCAAAATTTTCAATTATTCATAAAGGTACACCTTATTACTTTCTTGCTTGGACAGCTTTTGAGTTGAGAAACTATAGCAAAGCTGTTTTTTATATGGATTTAGCATTAGGAGAAGACATTAGAAAAAGTTCAACAACGCAAGAAGCATTAGATGCTCCAGGAGGTAATCTTTGGAAACTCAAACCCGAAGGACCCGCCGCAAGAATTATTCAACAACTACACTTATCAACCCTTCAGGCAGTCCAGGGATTTGAGACAAGAACGGGAATAAGGATTAATATTGACAACTTTGTAGAAAATTTTGTACTTGTCAGTATTATGCAAGATGTGAAAAACAGATCTCTTATTTCTTCTTTATTCAGTTATATAGCTGAAGTTGATGATTTGATGCAAACTTTGAAGATAAGAAGTCAAAATTCTTCTTCTATCGAGCCATTGTTGAGCAATTTATTAAAAGGCGGACTCATATTCGAGACATTACTTAAAATGCTTTCTGACCAAAAAAGTTGGGTTGTTACAAGTGGTCGTTTTGTTGGAATCTCTCCAGGAACTTTAGGAAACTTTAAATATTGTAATGAATTTTTAACACTTTTTAATATTCAACAAAGTGACTTTAATACAAGCGCCCCAGATTTAACTGCTATCGTTGCCAGTGCAACAGATGATTCAATTGCAACCTCTTTTAGTGTAACAGCAAAACTCCGGAACACTGCTGGCCATGATTTAAGAAAAGATGATATTTTTCGAAATCCAGACGATTTTCAACTGTTAACTCAGAAACAAATTAACGCTATCTGTTATGTAATCCGGAATGCATTTTTATAATTCCAGAAAATACACGAAGTAGGAATATTATATGAATCTGAAGAACTTACAAGAATTAATAAACAAATTCATTGATGGTACAAATCAGCTTGCTCGCGGACCTTTGAAGTATACGTCAAAACTGGGACCAATTGCTCATGGAGCGTTTAGAAGAGATTATTTAACATTGGAAACAATTTATCTTTTATCTAAAGAACCGACTGAAAGATTTACTGTATTTGGTAATAGTTGTATGGATCTATTTAGAAGAACATTTGAAGACATGATTGCTCTAGAGTACATGTCTTTTAAAGGTGGAGATCAAATGGCAAATAAATTTATGGCATTTAAGGCAGTGGAGGCCATGCGAGATATAAATTACCTTAAGAAGGCAAGTTATCCAATTGATCCAAAGTTTGAAAAAGAAATAACAGAAGATTTTGAAAAAGTAAAGAAAAGATTTGCGGACAAAAGAAGTCCTGATGGTGTACGAAGGGATTGGGCTGGTGTTGATGTAGAAACAATGGTGCAAGAGCTTTTGACGGCCAACATAATAAAAGCTGATGAAAGTAGAGTTCTTCTGCAAACTTACCAGGCAAGTTGTTACAAAAATCATTTCTCACCTACCGATATTCACGCTTTTCTGAATGATAAATTATTTGAGTTCAGTAACAAAACAGATATGGAGCAAAGTATGTTGTTTACTTTAAGTTCTGTTACGAAGATGGCCGCACGACTAATTGCAGAATCAGAAGCAGATTTACAAGGACTAGAAACAGTCAAGGAAACTTGGAAAACCTTACTCAGTGCTCATGAAACTAAGATATTGGATTAATCTCCTTAGCGCCTGGGATTATTAAGATACTCTCACCAGGTCCAATTCCGGTTTCCCGTCAAAATTTTTCCAGGCTAACAACAAATCGTTAAAATTATGGCTCGAACTCGGGTAAAACTTGATTTTAAGGGGAGATTTTAGACAACAACAAAACTAGTCCGATATGGAGCGGGTAGCGGGAATTGAACCCGCGACTAATCCTTGGGAAGGATTCGTGAGACCACTTCACCATACCCGCGTAGAAGAATTATATCATTCGGTACGAGGGTAGGTTAGTTTGGTAGGACAAAGACGTTGCCAGTATGGATAATGTTTGGGTTCGCTAAATGATTAGCCTTGGCAATTTCGACCCATTTGTAACCGTTTCCATAAACTTTAACGGCGATACTCCAAAGACTATCTCCTTTGACAACGGTATAGGTTTTACTAGCGACAACTGGTTTCTCGGTTGGGGTAAGTGTTGGTTCAATAGTTGCTTTCGGACTTGATTCAGGAGAGGCTTCGGCAAGTCGGGATTCGACTTTGGGAATGTCTAGGATCTGACCCTCTTCAATAGCGTTGGCGCTTGGTAAATTATTGGCTTTGGCGATATCAACCCAGTTGTATCCGGTAGCATAGTATTTTTCTGAGATGGACCAAAGTGTTTCTCCTTTAACTACGGTGTGGGTTGTGGGAAGAATGGTTTCTTCGGTGGCGAGGCCGTCTGGGAGAGCGGTTCCCGGTTCATTGTCTCGGAAGTAGTTGATAACAAGCAGGCCAACGACAATGATCACCAGTGCGCCGAGGAACATACTGATGGTTGATTCGTTGAGTTTTAGAATTTTGAGAACTGATTTAAGATTCAATAGTGTCACCCCCTTAAGGTGTAATTATGGGGCAGATAATTTAACATTGAATGTAATGGAAGCTGGTGTGGGTGTCAAGGAGAGAATAACATTGTATATTAAGTAATGACCGGTCGAAGCTTGGCGGTAATGTTTGTGGATATTGTGGGTTTTACGGAGGCGAGTTCGAAACAGTTTAGACATGAGCTAATGGGGGTGATTGATAAATACCAGAATGCGTTTCAGGAGAATATTAATGAATTTGGAGGGAAATTAATTAAAACAACAGGAGACGGGTGTTTGGCAACGTTTGAGTCGCCAACAAACGCTTTGCTGTGTGGGTTGGCGATCCAGCAGGCGGTAAAATGCAAGTTAGTTTTGCCAAATGATTTGAGATTCAAAGTAAGAGTGGGAATAAGTGTGGGGGAAGTGCAAATGAGGCGGGGAGATGTGTTTGGTGAGGCAGTAAATTTAGCTTCAAGAGTAGAGTCTTTTACAGATCCGGGGGAGGTGTACTTTACTGAGGCGGTCTGGCTTTCGATGAATAAAAATGAGGTTTTGTCGGAGTATGTTGGGATGCCAAGGTTTAAAGGGGTACCCGAAAGGACAAAAGTTTATCGGGCTTTGAGCGAAGGAAAAAAGTGTACTAGTCGACAGGCAATGGCTCTGGATATTGCGAAAAAGACTGTGAAAAACAAGAAAATGCAGGTGGGAGTGTTTCTAGTTGCCTCCTTTTTTATTTTTGTGGCAAGTGGGGTTTATTCAGCGAAGTACTTGGTAATAGATGAGCCGCAAATAATAGAGCATGAGAAGACGATTGTAGTACCGACAGTATTGCCGGCGTCAGTTGAGCCCATAGCGGAGCCAACAGAGATACCCGCGCCAACGCCAAGAGTGATTGTGATTACGGTGACACCAGCCCCGACTCCAACTCCTGAAGTTAGAAAATTGCCGAAGAACAGAGATTAATTTGGCGAGGTCAGGGGGATTTGAACCCCCGGTCTCTTCCGTGACAGGGAAGCGCTTTAAACCACTAAGCTATGACCCCGAGCGATTGCGAGGGGCACAAGCTTTGCTTATGACCCCTTATATTGTACCAATTATAAGCGAAGCTTGAAATTTCGCTTTGCTCAATTATAGCTGAAAGAAGTTTTGAGGGCAATGTGGGGATATGTGGACTTGAGATATAATAGAAATGTGAAGACGAGTAGGAACATGAATAATCTTCAAATTGCGGAACTATTGCGAGCGGTGGCGGCCGCTTATAAGGTAAAGAATGCTGTAAAAAATAAATTTAGGATTGTGGCTTATGAGCGAGCGGCGGACGCAGTGGAGCACTTAAGTAGTGAGGCAAAAGATTTGTGGGATGAGGGAGAACTGACAAATGTAGCTGGAATTGGTGAGAGTATTGCTGGGCATTTGGGAGAGATATTTACGGTAGGAAAGTCAAAACACTTTGAGAAAGTGTTTTTGGGTTTGCCACCGTCGATGTTTGATCTATTGGCCATCAATGGTATTGGGCCCAAAACGGCTTACAAGTTAACAAAAGAGCTTTCGATATCTAGGAATAGCGTGCATGCATTAAAGAAGGCGGCCAGTGAAGGCAAAATAGCAAAGCTAGAAGGCTTTGGTGAGGAATCTGAGCGAGAAATTCTATTGGGAATTGGTGAGTACGAGCGAAAACCTGAAAAGCGAATGTTGCTCCCTAAAGCGATGCGAATAGCGGATGAAATTAAAGATTGGATGATGAGATGCTCTGAGGTGGAGAAAATCGAAGTTTTGGGGAGTTTGAGAAGGCGAGCTTCAACAATTGGTGACATAGATATGGCGGTAGCAACAAATCACCCAAAAATTGTGCTTCTCTATTTTAGTAATTATCCTAAGAAGATCAGACTAATTGAGAAAGGTAGCAAAAAGGCATCTATATTATTGGCAGGTGATGTGCGGGTGGACTTATTGGTGACGGCGCCTGAAGCTTTTGGAGCGACGCTACAGCATTTCACAGGTAGTAAACACCACAATATTGAGTTGCGTGAACGAGCGCTTGAAATGGGAATGAGTTTATCGGAGTATGGGATTAGAAAACTCAAAACTCAAAACTCAAAACTCAAAACTCTTAGGTCGGAGAAAGATTTTTATGAAAGTTTGGGATTAAGCTATATTGAGCCGGAACTTAGAGAGGGTGCTGGAGAAATAGATTCGGCTGCGAATGATAATTTGCCAAAACTTGTCGAGTTGAGTGATATAAAGGCAGATTTTCAGATTCATAGCAGTTTTGATGTCGAAACAAGTCATGACTTGGGGGAAAGTTCTATGGAGGAAATTGTGAAAAAGGCGGGGAGCCTCAATTATGAATATGTTGCATTGACGGAACATAACCCGAGTCAAAGAGGTCATACTCAAAAACATGTTGTGGAAATACTGAAACGAAAGCGTGAAAAAGTTGATGAACTAAATTACTCATTAAAGAAGAACAATAATAAATGGGTAAGAAAAGTTTTCAATAGCCTTGAAATTGATATATTGAGTGATGGAAGTTTGCCGGTGAATGATGAAGCGCTTGAAACTTTAGATTTTGCTTTGGTTTCAATTCATTCGAATTTTCGCTTTAGCTGCGAAAAAATGACGAAACGGGTTTTGACTGCCTTGAATCATCCCGTCGTGAAAATTTTTGCTCATCCGACCGGGCGAAAACTTAATTATCGAGAAGGAGTGGAGTTATATTGGGAAAAAATATTCGAGTTTTGCTTGAAGCAAAATAAGTGGATTGAGATTAATGCTGATCCGGCACGACTCGATTTACCCGATTTTTTGGTAAAAGAGGCAATCGATAAAGGTGTGATGCTAACTTTGGGGACGGATGCCCATCATGTGGACGGAATGGATAATATGAGATGGGGGGTGGGTGTGGCGAGAAGGGGGT